>Ga0209183_1000005_pt1 | contig 143655 bp, 141 predicted proteins | sample LHCtaG_2_FD_184120 | JGI IMG/M metagenome (GOLD analysis project Ga0209183, IMG submission 184120) | Hot spring microbial communities from Little Hot Creek, USA to study Microbial Dark Matter (Phase II) - LHC4sed_replicate (SPAdes)... | ecosystem: Environmental > Aquatic > Thermal springs >... | reverse complement strand
TCTGGTGTAGTGATGAAGATTCTGATTATAGGTGGTGGACCCGTAACTCAAGAGTTGCTTAAGGCTTTCGAATCTGAGAGAGAGCTGAAGAGGAATGAAGTAGTCGTTGTCGAGATAGATGCTGAGAGAGCGGAGGAGATTAGTAAGGCATTCGACGTCGTGGTGATTAGAGGTGATGCTAGGGATATATCCCTCTATGAATCTCAAATCGCATCCCTAACCCCGCTCAGCGACTTCGACGCCGTATTAGCTTTAACGGATCGTGAGGAAGTTAATATTTTTGCTTTAACCATAGCTAGGCATCACGGTTCGGCAGTCAGGCTAGCTAGGATCAAGAACGTAAAGGTGGGGGAAGTAGTCTCGAGGCTAGAGTTAGGAGTGCCTATAATAGTTCCGACTATTGTGAGTGGCTTTATAAAAACCTACTTGCAAACATTGCTCCAGCCAAAGCTTATGGGCGAGATGGACGAATACAAAGTTTTCTGTTTAACAACGACCGGCACTGACAGAGCAGTGAATAAGAAGATAGAGGAGTTGCAATTACCTGAAGATGTGAAGGTGTTGTTTGTATTTGACGGGACCAGGCTTTACGTGCCGAGTAAAGAGGAGGTTATCAAAGAAGGTTATTTGCTTTACGTGCTAGCTAAGACTTCAGATATGAGCGTTATTTCAGAAATCTTCAAAGGTTAAAGGTTTTGAGGATTTACGCGGGAGAAACTCCCGATTTTTAAGCCTAGTAATTTAATAGGTCCCTCACTAGTATAAGTTTGGTGAGGTAATTAATTGGTGGACGGGTCACTGGAAAACCTGTTCTCTAATCTGCCTCTAACATTCCAGGACTTCATCTTGATAGTCATGTTAATAGTGATTGCGCTCGTCATCAGATTCATTTTCTCTTGGTTACTCACCAGCATCTCTAAGAGAGGAGTTATTTCTTCAGGGACTAGGATACTCGTTACCAGGATAGTAGATATAGTGATCGTAGTAATGATCTTGATAGGCGTAGTAGGTATAGTGACGGCGTCTTTAGTTCCTTACGTCGTAGTTTTCGTGATAGCGATACTCTCCCTACTCCTCTTCTACAACGAGGTAAAAGAGTTCTCAGCCTACATAAACATTCAGTTAATGAAGTTGAGGAGGAACCCGTGGGTTGAGGTATACTTGCCAGGTATTGATAAACCAATAACTTGCAGGATACTTGAGATATCTCCTTTCAACACAACGCTTGAGGACGTATTCGGTAATAAGATTTACGTCCCGAACACGGTACTATCCAACTCTGTCTATAGAGCTAGACAACCACACGTGGTTGTGAGGCTTGGTTTAAGCGTTATACACGGAGTGGCTAGTACAAGCGATTTCGACTGCAACAAAGTGGTTAGTAAGGTAAGTGAAGCGGCTAGAGACATGCTCTTCAGAGTAGAGACTGAAAGCACGTTACTCAGAATGATAGATCCTCAGAGAGTTGAGATTATTGTGAGTCTAGTGCCGGCTAAGCTACCCATAAGAGCTACTGACGTAACTAAGCTGACTACTAAACTCTCCGAGGTTCTTAAAGATTACAGGCCTGAGATAGAGGTAGTGAGAATTTCATGAGCCATCGGTTCAGCGCGCGAGAATCACACACCACCCAGCTATTTTCCGAGGAGATCCCTAACAGTTGCTCTAACCTAGTTTTTGAGGTATTCATCCACACAATAGATCCTGAGAGCACTGAAGTCCTGATTAAAACACTACGTTTCTTCAGCCCTAAAAAGATTGAGGTAAGGGCTCTTAAGGAAATCCCGGAAACCTCCTACAACTTAATCAGGCATCAATACAACGGATTCTTGATAGCTAAATGGCTTGACACGCTACGCGCTACAAAAGACTCAGTAGTTCTCGGGGTCATGAACGTGGACGCTTACGTAGACCCGCTAAACTTTATTTTCGGTTTAGCTTTACCGGAACTTAACCTAGCGACGGTATATGTGGCTAGACTGAAAATTAACGCTACTAAGGGTGAGTTCATGACTAGGATTAGGAAAGAGGTAGTACACGAGGTAGGCCATGTCTTCGGCTTAAGACACTGCAAAAACAAATCCTGCGTCATGAGTTTCAGTAATAGCTTAGCTGACGTAGACCGAAAAGACTTTAGAATGTGTAACACGCACTACGTAGAATTGAAGAACAGGGTTCCTTGCGTGAGCGATGAATTACTACAACCTTCTTCTAAGACAGGAACTTAGAGCTCCCTACGCTTGTAGGTCGTGTCTTTCAGGTAGCCGTCCATCAACGTGAACGATCTATCCATTAAGTCTAGGAGTCTCGGGTCGTGAGTGACTATAACTATGGTTGTTTTAAAGTCTTCTCTTATGTTTTTAAATAACTCTATGACCTTCAAAGCAGTGTTCCAGTCGAGATTCGCTGTGGGCTCGTCTGCTAAGAGAACTGAGGGGGTCATCACCAAGGCTCTAGCGATAGCTACCCTCTGCCTCTCACCACCACTCAAGAGTTTGGTTTTCACGTTAACCTTGTTGTATAAACCTATGTATTCTAGAACCTCCCTAACCCTCCTGGCTCTTTCCTCCTTGCCTACCCCGGCAATCAACATAGGCAATTCAACGTTCTCGAAAACAGTGAACTCGTCGATCACGCCGTAATCTTGAGGTATGTAGCTAACAACAGTGTTTCTGATCATCGCCAACCCATTATCGTCTAACATGTTAAGATTGTATCCGTCAACGATTACCTCACCTCTATCAGGTCTTATGAGTCCAGCTATTAACTTGAGTAGAGTTGTTTTGCCGGAGCCGCTAGGTCCGTGAATACCCACTATCTCCCCCCTCATTAAAGAAGCGTTAATCTTCCTGAGTACCACTATCTTATTATTGCCTTCATCATATGTTTTCCACACATCCTTCAAGAGCACTACGACATCTCCCACGACCCTCCCCCACCATAAACACTTAAGTTTAGAGTCAATTATATTTTAGAAGGTGATGAGAGCACTTCCCCTAACATTTTTGTAAATCAAACTTAAGGTACTTAAAGCTATGAGGAACGTTGACGTTAGAGTTGATGAAAAACTCATTAAATCAATTACTAGGTACGGTAGTGAGAGTATGCTAGCTATCAATAACGAGTAAAGAGATATGAGTGCTCTCACGGTATTAGGTCTTGAGCCGTAAACGTAGAGTACGTATAGAAGTATTGAGTGGAGCCTGAAATCAATTATTATTATTGCGGCTGAGGCCACCATGCTAAGCAACATGATGAGGTATGGTGTTAAGGCGTTATTCCTGAAAAGCAGGATTACGAGTAGGTTTATTGACACGATCGCCGAGACCTTAAGTCCTGAACCCCTAGCAACTACCTTAACGAAAATCATTAAGATGTTGCTTCCCAAGCAGTAACACCCCCCACTATCTTAGAGATAGCTAAGGCATTAATGCTCTTGCTCATATTCTCAGATATTTCCTCTACGCCGAAGACCACGCTACTTATGTTTACGTACGATTTCTCACCATTAACGCTCACGAATATAGTTAAGTCTATCCCGGAACCCCAGGAATCTACGTAGTTCATCTTAGCGTGTATGAACGCTTCATTGCCTTCAACCCTCCACTCTACCTCCTCCGACGTGAAGAACTCGTTCGTCTTAATTAACTTAACAATATACTCAGTTAACTTCCTCACGTCAGTCACGGAAGATATGAGGACGTATCTAAAGGTCGGGGGCATGTAAGCTTCAGTAACTAGTTTTTCTGGCTTAGTTCTTAAAACTATGTAGATGGTTGAAGTAAGCCATGAAGTGATCAGGGTTACCATGGAGTTCAGCGTTGAGGCACCCCCCATCGAGATGAAGATGTACGTGAGCGTGATTAGCCCTGGAAGCATTATTGATGTCAAAGTATAACCGACCATGACTATAGTCATCGCCCACGGCTGAAAACCCATGAGGAATATCTTATTCCTTAACTCCGTTAAGTAAGGTGTGGTGGAGGAAAATATTGATATTATTATGATTGAAGCAGTTATTGACGAGAGGATAGCTGAGATTAGGGAGTCTGGCGTTGGTATGCGAACCTCCGATACGTACATCACGTAACCGCTTCCTGTCACGGCGACTTCAGTGACGGGGTATCGTTCCTCAAGAAACTCAAAAATTTTTAGAGGCTCGGTAAACTCACTTAAGTTAGTTACCACTATGTCTGTAGCTAGTGGTTTGCTGCTATTCGCAAGCTTCATCACGTTATCATATGTTGATATCAAGACGTGTTGTAAGGGCACGGTAAGAGGTTCTGTCCCCACATAGCCCTGAATAGGTATTATCGGGGTTTTATAGAATATTAGATAATTCGCGAGCAAGCTACCGTTCACGCGAATTAAAGTTACTTCCAAGACCTTTTCGTCTATTATCATAGAATCTGACGCGCGTTCTTCAGAGATCTCAGAATAACCAAACGAGAACTCAGGTAATCTTCCATCAAGCCCTAAGCTCTTCAAGACCTCCTCCTCAACCCCTAACACCACGTATATTAATTTCTTGCTCTTTTTTAGTTGGTATGGGTGGTCTAGAATTACCCTGTAGTAGTAGGTGCAGCGGCCTTCCAAGCTTAAACCATTTAATAGTGTTGAGCAAGCTTCGACGCTGACAGGTTCGCTGAACCTGATTAGCATGGTGTGTGAATCGCCTGTGATTGCTGGGTCCCTCACTACCACTAAATTGTTCTCGTACTTAGTGTTGAGTCCTGAAGCTATGACGGAGAGGATTGTTGCCAGTATCACCAAATAAGTGAAGGGTTTTCTAAGTATTAGTAAGCTTAACTTGTAGATACCGACCAACCTTGCTAGCCTGGCCTTAATGACTGTCTTGTATTCCCTAATCATTCCTGACTCTGCCCTAACGTATTTGATGGCTGCGTAACCCACAGCTACCGCAACGAGAAGATAGATGAGGAGGAAGAACACGGTATTGACGATTATATCACCCCGACCAAACTCATTAATACTGAGGTAGCTACCCCCAAGCCAGCGCCTGCTAGAACTAGGCTAGAGTACGTGATTAGGGATTCGTAAACATCGACACCTATTCTAAAAGCCACGTACTTAATTAATGAAGCTATCAGGAAGAGCATGCCTAAATCAGGCGTTAAAGTAACCCCGATCAGTATACCAAATAGCGATATGCCACTAAGACCTAAGAATTTAAACATGGCTATGAGGAGAGAGGCCATGAGTAGGCCTATGAGTATGGAGTATATGTTAAAAGAAGATAAGTTCCCGCTATAGAGGTTATTCATCCACATAACGAGCGGTACCCACCTAAGAAGATTGAGTTTAGGGGATGTAAGACCGAAAGTGTTAAGTAATACGTGGCCGTAAAGCAAGGTTATCGGCGCACCTAAAAGCATTAGTAGCGCTGGCAGGAAGGTCGATACCTCAGCCCTAATCTCAAGGGTTTTACCAGCTTTAATGTAGTTGAGCGTGTTAGCAGCCACGAACTGGGGCATGGGGACCCCTGTGTAGGGGTCTAAAAACACGTAGGGGGTAGCGCCTCTAGCCCCGAACGAAAACAAGGTTAAGGTGGCTACGGGTAGCGTAGCTTGTGATACGGTTCCAGCCTCCCCGGCAACCCTTAAAGTAAAGATCGTCAGGAATATGTGGAGAATTACGAGGATAGGGACCGCTGAGAGGGTGGTTATGGAGACTTTACGTAAGAGGATTAACGGGATAGCTAAGCTAATTATTAAGAGGGTTGATAAGAGTAGGTAGTGTGTCAGGTACTTACTTGAGTACACGTACCTCAGCGAGGTTTTGAAGTAGCTCCTGCTCGCGACCACATAATATGAGGACGCTACCAGCAGGAAGCCGCTAATTAATGACGCTATGTAGGGGGCGGCCGCCGTAGCTAGCGCGTGGTTATCTAGGGAAGGCAAGGATATTAAGAGACCTAGTGACGCGAGCAAGGGCGTCACGAGCAAGTAAGTCAGTATGTTGCCAATACCTATCCCAAGCGAAGTATTGAGCGGTATCAGTAGAGCCAACGTCAAAACGAAGACGTCTAAGGTTAGAGCTAAGGCAGTCCCCGGCATTATTTTCTGCATAACCGGCGTTACATCAAGTGTTAACCCACCAGAATACATTATGAGGAGCTGAGTTGAGAAACCCAAAGATATCGATAAAGCTAAGTACTCTTTCTTCAGCACCTTACCTATCTGAATGACCCTAGCTATAGAGGAACCTATAGGGTAGGGCAGTTTCTCCTTCTCTATATAGTGTTTATAGAAAACGTAAGCAATTAGAGATCCTGAAACAGAGACCGCGGTAGCGTAAGAGTAGAACAGCAGGGTATCAAGACTTAGGAAACCCATGTAGTAAGTCCATGAAGGGAGGTCTAAGACCTCAGCATCCCCGTAGGCGTGAAGCATCGTGTAAGTAATGTACATGCCCGCCGTCAGAGTAGTCGAAATAGAGATTCCGGCAGCCACCACAACCCCTATGAAATGCTCAAAAACTGTCGGTGTTTCTCTGAAGGTCGCTCTATACAAAACGAGAAAGATTATAGCCGAGACCACGCCAGCTATTTCCGCTGTAGTGTAGCCTGTCACAGCATATCCGTAGGTATCGACAAACCCTTGAAGAAGCCCGACCAACAAACCTAAAAAGACCGCTCTAATTAAACTCATTCCAGCACATCACCTAATAATCCATTTAACTTCCCCTCAACGATGTTAGCCATCTCAATTAGTTCGTGACTCCCCAGCTTCCTAACTAAATTGAGGTTTATTCTTAATAAATTGAGGTACTCTGTTAAGTCTTTATATCCTTCATTAACTAACGCGACAACCTTAGTGTAGTAAACTAGCGCTTCGAGTAAGGCGTTGTTAGCTCTACTTAAAGCTAACCTAGATCCAGGACCTTCATAAACCTTCTCAGCCGTAACCAAGAAAACCGCTCTCTCACCAGCCATGCCTGAAAGTTTAGCTCGTCCCACCACATATAAATCAAAATCACCTCTAATTACCGGCACCTCACCTTGATCAATGAAGTCGAAAACCAGTTCTTTCTGGCAAAATATAGCCTTGAAAAAGTATCTTGAGTCGCTCGTGAAGTTTAAGGATAATGGGGGTCTGGAAATGAGGTTTGCGTAAGTCTTGGTGTTTCTATAAGGCTTGAGTATTAGGTGCGGCTCATCATACTCTACACCCATCGGAGCCGCGTGAGGCTTTAACTCCTCGTTTAAGGTCACAGCTATTGATTCGTGATAGCCGAACCTAAGGAACTTATTAACAATCTTCGTCCCCACCACCTTAAAAATACTTAACAATAAGGTGATAAGTTAAATTTACCTTAAGTGTTCTGTTTTTGGTGGGTGTATTGGACAGCTTAGCGTGGGCTTCCTTACATGACGTCATTAGACGTGAGTTCGGGTTTAGCTACGATGAAGACTTCACAGCGGCCGAGACCCTGAATATGATACTGCAGGGATTTAGTAGGGGGCGTGATGAGGTATTGCGGGATTTGAGGAAACTCGTTAAAGACTCAAGAGTCTTGGTGGTTGGTGCAGGCCTGAGTTGCGTGAGGGTCTCTGAGTTAGTGAGTCTCTACGACGTAGTGATAGCTGCTGATGGCGCGTTAAGGTGTTGTCGGCATGTAAGTGTGGAGCCTCACGTGGTGGTCACTGATCTTGACGGTGTTAGCTTAAACGACCTATTGTCTTTCGACGGATTTATCGTGGTGCACGCTCACGGAGATAACGTGGAGAAGGTAAAGCACTGGATCCCATTATTGAAAGAGAAGAGAGTCTTAGGCACTTCCCAAGTCTTACACACAACATCTAACATAAGTTTCTCCGGAGGCTTCACCGACGGGGATAGAGCCGTATACTTAGCTCTCGCGAATGAGGCAATTGAAGTAGGGCTTGTAGGCTTCGATTATGAAGGACTCGTGAGCAGGTATTCTAAGCCTCACCTAGAGAACGAGGCTCCGGCAACCCCGGTAAAGAAAAGAAAGCTTTATTGGTGTAAAGTCTTAATTGAATTAATGAGGTTGGGCTGGAGATGCGAGATAACCTACGTAGCGTGAGGTTAAGAGTACCCTACAGGCTCCACCTAGGTTTTTACAGGTATAAAGACCTGCCCTATCTCTTCGGATCTACTGGGATAGCGGTGAAAGAACCTTACATAATAATGAAGGTTTCCAGGACTGAAGGGAAACTCACAATAAAGACCCCCACTGAAGAATCTGAGAAAATAATTGCGGGAGTGTTAAGCGAGCTTAATATCGAAGATGGTTTGACTGTAGAGATCTCTGGTTTCTTAAAACACCACGTGGGTCTTGGATCGAGGACTAAGCTGGTTATGGGCTTGCTCAAATCACTTAAAATCCTCGGTTACGTTGAGAGTAACGATCCTATAGATCACTTAGCTAGGAAACTGGGTGTGGGTCATGTCTCAGGCATAGGTATTTATACCTTCTTATACGGTGGGTTCGTGGCAGACACTGGCGTGTTTCGAGGGAACGGTATTCTTAAGTATCCTGAGTTGTTAGCTAGGTTAAGACCTCCTAAGTGGAAGGTTTTAATTGCGCTACCAGAGGGCGTTAGAGGTTTTCACGAGAGGGAGGAAGAGCCCGCGTTAAGTAGTGTGGAACAGCATGAGAATCAAGCAGAACTCTACGCTCTCTTCACTCACCTAATAACCTCGGTTAGACTCGGTGATTTCAGTATCTTTAGTAAGGCCTTGTCTAGAATACAATTACTTGCGGGTCAGTACTTCAGTAAGTATCAAGGCGGCATATACTCTAGCGAGGAATCCTCGATAATAGCTGAAACACTAAATAGGAATGGTGTTACAGCGTTAGGGCAAAGTAGTTGGGGGCCTGCAATCTACGGTTTCGTCGAGAATTGGAGGAGAGGTGAGAGAGTTATTGGGGCTTTAAACGAGTTAAGCAATTCCCTCAATCTTAGATTTTGGGTAACGGAAGTTTCAAGGAAAGGGCACTACATCCTTTAACGCGTTACTCGGGTATCACAAGTTAGCTAACACGTGGTAAACAATTAGTGAAAAAATGGTGTTTAAGAGTATTAAAAGGTTGTAAAGCTTTATTAACTCCTTCTCGGTGAGAGGTTTCCCCAATACTAGTAATTGAACCAACGTGACTGGCGCCTTACTTGATTTATTCGGAGCTACCCTCATATCCTCGGTTATTATCACGGGTCTCGAAATCCTCTCCTTATTCATGAATCCGCCGATGCTAGTCAATATGCTGAAACCGTTAATTATTAAGGGTATGTAAAGCAATAGCGCTAAGTACTCTCTCCTCAATAATATTGCTTGAGAAGCTACTAAGGATCCTAACATGAAGGAACCGCTATTACCATTAAATATCTTTGAGGGATACGCGTTGAAGGGGAAGTAACTAATTAGGAAGGATATGACGAATAGCGAGAATATGAAGCCCTCATCCAGTGGTTGGGGTTTGTCCACGGTGGATATCAACAAGGCTATCGATGATGTGAGTGCTGCTGTTACCGCGATACCGTTGTGTGTGTCGATCATGTTGTAAGCGTTCGTTGACACGCTGTAAGCTAGTGGTAGAAGCAACGGGTATATTATGTGTATCCTCAAGGAACCAACTAACGGTATATAAGGTCTTGGCACGTAAGCAGCACCGAGGAGGACTGGTAGTGAGGGAAGTGTGAGCAAAACCACTTTCCACAAAGCTCCAAGACCCTTAAAGTCGTCGCAAAACCCTATTAAGCCGGCGATCACCGCTGCTAGGACGTGGCACGTGAATAAAGTCATGTTGTTTGATAGGGAGAGAATTAACCCAGCTAGCAAGGTAATCATGAACGCCGGTCCTGCTGTCTTGGGTATTCTAGGCTTCCCGGGCTTATGAATATCCGGGGATGTTATCCCCCTACTCTTCTCCACACTCATAATTAAGTAGGTTGACGCCAGCGTAGTCGTTGCTGGTATCAGTATCCACTCAATCACGTTACCCCACTCTAGATGTTTATTTGTGTAGTCCTTAAATAGTTGCCTAAGCTAAATACTCTTGAGGTAACGATGTTTGAGGGTTGCTGTAATTCACGAGGCTCCCGTGCCTCCCCAGACTGCTAGGGAGTTACTTACGGAATTGTTGAGGAAGGGTGTTTCCGTTCTCTACTTAAGAATCTCGAGACTTAACGGTGAAGTCTCAAAAGACGGTAGTCTGAGGATTAGTTACGGTAGTGATCACTTAGTCGAGATAGATGGTGGCTTGGTGAGGGGGGTTGGTTCCGTAGCGAGTATGGAGACCCTTCTCAAGAGGGTAAACATACTGAAACAGCTTGAGATAGGTGGTGCTTTACTAGTCAATAGTAGTGAGGGCTTCCTGAACGCTCGCGATAAGTATAGAGCAACTCAATTACTAGCTAGTTCCGGGGTGAGGGTTCCTGAAACTAAGATTACTGAGGACGTCTACGTGTTAAGCGAGACAGTGAGATCTTGGGGTAAGACAGTCATTAAGCCATTGATAGGGAGTATGGGTTACGGCTCACTACTTGTTTCAGATCCTGACATAGCCTACATAATAGGCAAGACCTGGCTTAGCCATAGCCAGCCACTCCTAATACAGAAATACGCTAGAGCCAAGGAGCGAGATATAAGAGTCTTCATAGTAGGTGATGAGATTCTGGGCGCGATATACAGGTATAAACCCGAGAATACTTGGAAAACCAACGTAGCTCAGGGTGCGAGAGTTGAGAAAGCGCCGGTAGACGCTGAATTAGCAGAACTATCTTTAAAAGCTACTAAAGTTCTGAAACTAGACTACGCAGGGGTCGACGTAGGCGAGACCGAGGATGGTTACGTAGTTTACGAAGTTAACGCAATGCCTAACTGGCAAGGCTTTCACGCAGGTACCGGAGTGAATCCCGCACCTAAGATAGTAGACTACTTACTGAGGAAACTCAAGAAATAAAATCATTGAGTTGGACTGGTTTCTAAATCTTAGCTAGAAGTTAGTGTTTTGGGTTATCTCTTCAAATACTCAGTCTTGAGAATACCTTGCCTATGTTTTTACTCTCCAAAGTTTTGAAAACGTACTTGACCTTCAACTCAGTAATTCCCTTAATTAAGGCTATCTCATCTATGGTGGATGAAAGTTCTTCGTTGCTGGTGGACACTATCTTGACTAGGAGTGGGTACTCACCGCTCACCTCATAGATTTCTAAAACGCTTGGTTTTTCCTTAAGTTCCTCTACTATATTCTTGATGTATTGAGGCATGACCTTAATCTCAACATAAACTTGCTGTAAGAAGCCGAGCTTGTTTAAGTCTACGTCGATCGTGTAATTTTTGAGGATTCTGCTGTTTCTTAGCTTTCTAACTCTTAAGTATATTGTTGACTCACTAACGCTTAAGCTACGAGCTAGCCTCCTGAAAGGTATTCTAGAATCTTCAAGTAGTTTTGCGAGTATCATGATATCCAGCTTATCTATCTCTACTTTCTCGGTCATTCTGCACGCACCTATTACTGAACCTGTTCTCTATTACTAGGTAATAATTTTTACCAGCTTCCTCAACGTCTATTAATGAGAGCTTAGATTTAATCACGAGCTCCACGTATTCATGGATCTTGCTTATATCCTCAATCAATACCTTAACTCTCTCCCCACACTCCATGGCATCGCTTAGTTCAGTGAATAATTCTTTGGCTTCCTTAACGCTCCTCACACTTCTCCGCGCTCTCAATACGTAAAACCTCCTCCTATTTCATCACTTCTAGTTTAAAATTTGTTCTGACGTAATGTTTTTAGGGTGTGAAGATTTCGTGAGTCAAGGTGTTGATGAGTTATTCGACTTAATACTTAAAGCTTCTGAGATTCTTAAGCCAGTTATTCACAGAACTCCCGTGTTTCACTCAGCTTTCTTCTCATCGCTCGCAGGGAAATCCGTGTACTTAAAGCTTGAGAACCTTCAGAAAACAGGGTCTTTTAAGGTTAGGGGTGCTTACTTCAAGATATACACCCTGCCCCAGGAGGTTAGGTCTAGAGGGGTGGTCACGGCTTCTTCAGGTAATCACGCTCAGGGTGTTGCTTACTCTGCTAGGGAGCTGAACATACACTCTCTGATAGTCATGCCTGAAACAGCCCCGACATACAAGATAAACGCTGTTAAGTCTTACGGTAGTGAGGTTTTGCTGTATGGTCAGATATATGATGACGCCTTCAGGAAGGCTCTGGAAATTAGTGAGGAGAGGAGGATGAGCCTCATACACCCGTTCAACGACCCTTACGTCATAGCAGGGCAGGGAACTATAGGGTTAGAGATAATTGAGGACGTGAGTAATGTTGACACAGTGGTCGTGCCCATCGGGGGAGGGGGGCTAATATCCGGTATCGCACTAGCTGTTAAAAAGCTCAGTAAGGGGAGGGTTAAGGTAGTGGGCGTGGAGCCCTCAGTAGCGGCTAAGACTAGGCTGTCTTTAAGTGTTGGCAAGCCGGTGACTGTGTTACCACAGCCCTCACTAGCTGACGGCGTCTTAACTAAGAGTTTAGGTGATTTAACTTTCGAGATAATCCGTAACTACGTTGACTTAGTCATTGAGGTGGAGGAGGATCAGATTGCTAGAGCTATCTACTTACTGCTAGAGAGGACTAAGTTGCTTGCTGAGGGAGCGGGAGCACTCCCTGTGGCCGCCCTACTGTCTAGGAGTGATGAGATTCCGGGCGAGAACGTCGTTGCGGTCGTTAGCGGCGGGAACGCGGATCTCACAACTCTTTACAGGATCTTAATGAGGGGCTTGATACGTGAGGGCAGGGTCGCTAGAATAACTCTTTCTTTAAAAGACGTTCCAGGAAGCTTAGAGAAGGTCTTGAGAATACTCGCTGATTTGAGGTGTAATATTCTCGATATAACGCATGATAGGTTCGACCTAGATATAAAGCCTGGTTACGCCAAAGTCAAGATATTAATGGAGGTCTCAAGTGAGCAGGTAATTAAGACCGCGATCACGAAATTACGTGAGTCCGGGGTTGAAGTACTTGAACAGTAATTGCAGGGTTTTCACTACTGTGTTGTTAATTGAATCCCTTCCCGAGACCTACGACTTACTAGTTAAGACTTTGAGTTTGGTGAAGGAAGGCTTGAAGAAGTTGGGTTATGTTTGTAGTATTGAGGAACACTCATATGTTTGCGGTTCTTCAGATACCTTAGTTAAGATTCTCCCACAGCCTTACGGCGCCGAGACCAGAATGTTTGAAGCCCGATACTTCTTGGTTAAGGTATCCGTGGATACGTTGATTCCGGAGAAGTTAGTGTTGATTAATGACTTAATCACTTCGCTACTCAGGGAGGCGGGGCTTAGATATAGGAGGGTAGATTAGTTATCAAGCTATAGAGTAGCTTTGCCGTTATCGAGGAGAGGGCTGGGATAAGGAATATCGCGTCTTTAACTCCATACCCACCCATAATTATTGACTTAGTGTTGAAGAATGTCGCGTATCTCAGGTTCAGTAAGTCTATACCTATCAGAGCTGCTAGAGCGCTGACGGAGTATGCTGTCATGAAAGTTACGTCCGCGCCCAGCTTATAGTGTATGCTTATTGCAAGCGTTGACATAGCCGTGACGACGACGCTGGAGGCTAATGAGACAAGTATTCCCTTCTCGTAAACAGTTATTGAGAGCCTATTGTACGTGGCTGTCAGAAACGAGAGTAGTAAGAGGTATGTTACGAGATAGTTAGGTGTTTGACGGATTAGGTAAGCACTTAATGATAGTGCTAAGACGACCGGGAATAGCAGGCCGGTTAAGTTAACGTAAATTCTTAGCTTCTGGGCAGTCCTCAGCCTAATTTTCTGTAGGGCCCTTAACCTACCGTAGCTTAAATCAATCACTTTTAGTAAGTCACCGCTGACTGTTTTACTCAGCAAGAATATCTTGATTCTGTCACCGTAGCACAGTAGTATCGTGAATACTATGGGTAAGTAAATCGAGTACTCACTACTTAAGCCTAGTAAGGGGCATAACTCGTGGAAAAGTAGGAAAGTCGTTATAGGGTAGGTAACTTCCTTAATATATCTCACCTAATATTATGTGGCGGTCTTGATTTATTTTAAGAAGTAACCCTCGCTTGAGGGTGTTTCGTTTATTACTTTGAGATAGTTATATCTGAGGGGTTCCGGTTTTGTCGGTGGTTTTACGTGGGCTGATAGACTCTGTAGACATAGCTGTTTACTCTTACGTTAAGCCCGGAGCGCCTCACAGATATTCTCTAAGATTTAAGGACTTGAGATCTTACGTGGCTTTATTAACTTCTTCTCTGAGAAGCTACTTAAAATCTATCGAGCTAGGCGCTAGCGTCGCTGCAGGTTCTTTAGGCTTCGTCGATATTGGTTTAGGGACTCTTATAAGAGACTCTATACAAGATAACATCTCCTACCTCAAGAGAGTTCACCTGCCTGAATTTCATATCTTCATGATACCCGCTTGTGTTGCGGCGTCCTATACTTTGAGGATGAGGGATAAGTTCCTGATTCAGACATACATAAGTGCTAGGAAGTCACTCCTGAGTTACACGGGTCCTCAAGAAGTTCTGAAGATTTACGAGGCTTTAAAGAATGCCGGCGGTGACGTAAGTAGAGCACTTTATGAGTCAAGCTTAACGTCCAGCAAAATAATCTCTGAGTCTTTAACTCTTGAGGAATTCTTGAATCTCCTATCCAGCAACTACAAGTACCTGAGTTTAGCGACAACGAAGTATAACTACGTTCTGGAAGCTTCGAACGCTTTCATCAAAGAGTATGAGAAGGAAAACGACTTCAACACTTCAGCGATAGCTTCTTACTCAACATTATTAAGTGCTCTAGGCGCTGTCGTTAAGTTCCCGCACAAGCTTGAAGACAGAGAAAACTTTAAGAAGGTTTTAAGTCTAGACATAGAGCTAAGTAGTAAAAACATAGATTACTCACCGGTCCTATCACCGCTCACCGAGGCCATATTAATAGGTCTCTTAACTATCTACCCACCTAAGTAAAAGAATTGGTAGCCGGGCGGGGATTCGAACCCCGGTCACGGGGGCACTCCCCAGAGGACCAGAGCCCCGCATCCTTGGCCGCTAGACGACCCGGCTACTCAGGTGCCGCCGCGGGGATTCGAACCCCGGACCTCCGGATATCCCAGTACGGGCCGTATGAGTCCGGCGCTCTGCCCGCTAAGCTACGGCGGCACCAATAACTACTATAATAACCTACCTTAAAAATATTCTTGCATGCGTGAATTCCATTTAGTCGTGGAGATAACGTGTGAGAAAGATTAGGAGTGGCGGATCCCAGTTTGAGAGGGCTGCGAGGCCTCGCGGACCTCACTGCCCTCTCAACGCGGCCGGCTTAACTTCCGGGATCTGACGAGTCCGGGTGTTTCCCGACCGCTATGACCGGGACCGCCATAATCTTTTGCGTGAAAAGGTTTTTAAGCTTATCTTACGCTCAAACCTTGGTTATAAGTGTTGTAGGACTCGTTATTAATGGGGTGTCTTTAAGTGAGGTTGGGTTTCGCTTTGTCATGGATAGTTACTGTTTTAATTATTGTTTACGTGTTGTTTTCTTTATATGCTCCCCAAGGAGATTTAGGTGGTGTTGAAGTCGTGGGTGGTGAGTTGCTTCTCCCCCTCCCCAGAAAGATGAGTGTCGTTACTGTTGAGGAAGCTATCCTTCTTAGAAAGAGTGTTAGGGAGTGGAGGGATTCTCCCATAACCATCGAGCAATTATCGATGATTCTCTGGGCTTCTCAAGGTGTGGTTGAGGATGTAGACGGGTGGCTTAGGAGAGCTGCCCCCAGCGCGGGAGCTACCTACCCTCTAGAAATTTACGTGGTTATAGGTGAGGGAGGTGTTTCCCTAGGTGACGGTGGTTACGTGGAGGCAGGGGTTTATAAATATGATTATAGAAGGCACTCGTTAAGACTTGTTAAGAGCGGGGATTTCAGGAATGATTTGTGGCAAGCTACGCTGAGGCAGGACTGGGTTAGGGAGGCTCCGGTAAGCTTAGTGATATGTGCTATCTACGAGAGGACTACGTGGAGATACGGTGAGAGAGGTATTAGGTATGTCCACATCGAGGTAGGTCATGTTGGACAGAACGTTTACTTGATGAGTACGGCTCTAGGTTTAGGGACTGTCGCTATAGGAGCTTTCTACGACGATGAGGTGGCTAGGGTAGTTAATGCTCGTCGCGATGAGCGCCCGCTATACGTATTCCCTGTAGGGGTCCCCCTAAGTCCTCGTAAAGCGGATTTCAGAGAGATTCAAGACCTCTACACCAGGTTGAGGAGATGAGTAGGGCTAGGGAAACATACTTCTGTCTTAGAATCGTTGAGTATACTTCAATTCCTCTAGCGCTGTGTTTAGTGCTTTACTTACTAAGTGGTTACGGGATGATCTCCCCTATCCTCAGCTTAGTAGGACTCACGTACGCTACCTCAGCTAAAATTCACACGCTCCCGCTCTTGAGGATCGCAATTGCGGCCTTATCCATGCTTCATTTCTACGGCGGCGCGTTATTACTCTTAAACAGACATGCAAGAAACGAGAGAATAAAGAAATTCATTAAGATGATCGTTCTAGTAATAGCGTTGATACTCTCGCTACTCATTGCGTTGAGTGAGATAGCGTTGTTGCTTAGCTGAGTGCTCCCACAGGGTTTCAAAACCTCGCATTTATTAATTATAGTTGATAAGTTACTTAGGTGATACGTTTATGGAGGTGAGTAAAACTCCGTTCGTGACAGGAGTAGCGGTACTTTTAGCAGGTGTATTAATAGTGGTCTCCGGGGCTTTCCTAGCTTTCGAGGCTTACCTTAATTACAGGCCTCTCTTGCCTGCTGGAGGGGATTTGCAGACATCTATCACTAACACGGTTTACGAATTACTGAACCTAGTTATTAAGTTAGGCTTTCTCGGGGCAATGATATGGGCCGGTTCAATACTGTTAGGGAAGGGTGTTGACCTCTTCAAAGCTCTCTACATTAAGGAAAAGAAACCTAAGGAGTCTGAGGAGATCAAGAAGTGAACACACTCCTCAAGCTAGGGGTAGGTCTAGTAGCTTTCCTAGTCTTAAGTGGATTAGTAACCCCGGCAATAATATTCGTTTATGAGTTAACGAGTAAGCCCGACTTAATAGATTTAAAGACTTCACACGAGCAACTTAATGAAACACACGTTAAAGTGGTATTCAGCATCACGTATAGGGGGTCCGTACCCTTAAACGATGTCAGGCTTGAGGTACTTAATAACACGCTATACTTCGGTGACTTATCTAAAAACACTACGCTAACGAAGCACATGATACTCAACTTTAGCTCGGTTCCTGAATACCCGGAAGTCTTAATAAGCTTGAAGATCGCCGGAATTTACCGTCTTGAATTAAGGATCAGAGGTGCTGGGTAGTGGGTGAGGGAAGCAAGGTTAAGAAAGTGGTGAGTTCCGTGGTAGTCGGGATTCTCATAGGTTTGTTTTATTACTTCGTTTACGTCATACTACTCCCAATTCTATTCTCTAAAATTCTCCCAGGTACTGAAGTTCTCGAAACACCTATACTCTGGTTACTTGCTTTCGCTCTCTTCACCGGCATAGGCTTAGCGAATTCGTTACTTAGGGAACACCCGATTTCATTACCGCTCCGGCTCCTATCTAAGGTTTTAGGAGCGCTCATAGTACTCACCCTACTGAATTTCGGTGTGGTTAGGGGTGAGGTGTTTATGGAGGGTTCCGTGATCGAGTACAGCATGGATATCTCGCTACCGCTCTACGTCGTAATACTCTTCAGCATGCTGATGTTTCCTTAACGTGTATTCAGGACGATCTTTCAAAGTCAAGGGTATGATCAAAACAATAAAAGCTATTATATAGTTTTCTATTGAGTGGTGTTAGATACTTGGCTAACGAGCTACCTACTATAGAAGAGATATATTCAGGAGCGCAGAGAAGCAAGTTCTTCAACGACCCCTACGTTAAGAGATTATGGGAACTTTCAGGAGATAGCTCGTTATTCAGTAAGTCATCGGAGTATCTGAAGAGTCTTAGAAGGAGTCTGTTAAGGGATTCTCTTAAGTTTTTCGTTAAGCACAGCAGTTTTTACGCTGACTTACTAGAAAGGCTTGAGATAGATCCTGACGCAGCAGATTTAACGGATTTAATTAAGTTAGCAGTGCCTTCAGACATGTTGAGAGGTGATGAATACAGGAAATTCCTCATAGAGGACTTTGATGAGGAAGGCTTTGTTTTCTCCTCAAGCGGGACTACGAGTAGCAGTCCAGTCAGGGTTTATAGGAGTTTCTTAGAGTTAGCTATGATGACTAGAGCTAACACTTTGTTATTTGAGTACGTTTACGGTAACGTGTTGAGGGAGGGTGCTGGATTAGCTCTCTTTCTGGCCGCGCGGGAGTTACGAAATAAGCTCAACTTCGTCGCGTTCGTTGATTTAGCTCTTCAAGGCAAGAAGATAAAGCTGTTGTACGGGATGGACTTAGTAAAAGAGGTTAGTGAGGGGTCTCAATGGCAGAGGCTCGTGCCTAATAAGAAGTCTATAATGGAATTCCTTAAAAGTAGGGAGGAACCAAAACTACTTTTCACAGCTCCTGCCGGCGTGCACTTACTAACGAAGCAATTCGAGGGTATGAGTCTACTGAAGAGACTTGTTAGCAAGTTTTTAATTGGTGTGCCGCCAGTAGATCTCGGAACAGGCGGGGTAATAGTCACGGGTGGCGGTACTAAGGGATTCACGGATTTACCACCATATGATATCATAGTCGAGAACGCTAGAAAATTCTTTAAGTCCAGGGATTTTGACGGTAGGGAAGCGCCCACGCCCTTCATGGATGTTTTAGGGATGACCGAGACCCTCACGGCACTCATAGACAAGTATGGCTTTATGTATAAGATTCCTCACCCCCTGCAGGAGGTTTTCTTACTTGATCCTAAGACTTATAAGCTTGTTGAAGAGCCTGGTAAGGAAGGTATTCTAGGTATTTATGACCCACTAGCAATATCATGGCTTGAGGTATTCCTCCCCGGAGATATCATGAAGTTTGTCGAGTCGAGCAGGTATTACGGTAAAGAGTATATCTATGTTAGAAGATTAACTAAGGATGAGGGATGGGATCTTCAGAGAGCTTGTGGAGGGACTCTCGAGGAACTCATGAGTAGGAGGAGTGCTGCTTGATTCTCATAGAACCCCTACATCCAATCAAGGAGAGCGTACCAGCTGATCAAGTCGAGGAACCTCTTAAGCATCTTGAGCCTAAGATAAGCTGGCTTAGAGAGTATCTGAGTCAAGCCAAGACAATTCAGGAGGAGTTGAGGAGTCTAGGTCACGAGAAACGCGTTAGGTTACTGGAGGGTGTTCGCAGGGCATGGACTGAGAAGCTGGAGAGCGGCTCTCTCGAGGTCTTGAAGAAAGAGCTGGTGAGGAACACGGGATATAGTGAGTTAATGGTTGAGGAAGATCTTAGGTTTGTCGCTGAAGTTTTTAAGAAAGAAAACATTGATTCCTTAATAAATTCAGGTCTTGAAGGAGGTGTGGGAAGTCTTGACGATTTTGTTGAGGTTGCTCCAGGGGAGTACGTCTCTAACTTACCTGCAGGTCCTGCATTCATAATAGCTTCAGGTAATTCCGTGATCCCACCGTTAATACCTACGATTACTTCGTTAATTACTAACAACTTGACCATCTTAAGACCTTCACTGACTAACTATATCGTCATTAAAGAAATCTTCAAAATCCTCGAAGACTTAGGTGATGAAGCACTGGTCTTAGGTAACGCTCTCTTAATAACATACTTGAGTCATAATAGTAAGGTACTGGAATACCTGCTTAAGGAAGCTCCTTTAGGAGTAGTGAATTATTGGGGTGGCGAGCCTGGTAGAACCTTGGTGTATAGGGCTGTGGCTGAGAATCCTCATAAGCCTAAGTTAATCGTTAACGGTCCCTTAACCGGGGTCGCGGTTATTGACGGTGATTCAATAGGTAGTTCTTTAAGTGAGGTTTCCGAAGCTCTTGCTATGGAGGTTTTAATGTATGATCAGCAGTTATGTAGCTCGCCTACTATGGCTCTCTTCATAGGGAATTACGAGAGAGCGATTCAGCTAGCTAAGGAAGTTAGTAAGTACCTAGATATTTTAGGAAGTTCACACAAGATTGAGGTTTCGGAGGGCTGGCTCTATAACCTAAATACCCTCAGAAAAGCTCTAGAGTTTCAAGGAGCTAAGGTATTTAGGTCTGATGATCCCCGTAATCCATACACGGTAGTCGTGAGTAAGAGCGAGTCTTCATTTACTGGGTTGAGGCTGGTACCGCTTGATCTTCACTCTAGAAAGAGATTCTTAGAGATAATAGTAGTTAATGATTTAATAGAGTGCGTTAAACTCATTAAGGAATTACCTAGAACTACGGGGTACGCAGGAGTAGATAGGGTTCAGACAGTAGCTCTCTGGGTTTATGAGGGGAAAGCGAGTTGCTACACGAGGAAGTTGGCGAGTGCAGGCGTGTATAGAGTTGTTCCTCTTGGTGAGTCATTTCTCAGAACTCCTCGCGAGCCATACGATGGCGAGTATATCCCTCGCTACTTCACCTACACGTCCTACTTCAGGGTTAAGAGGGGTGTGTAGGTAGGTTCGTTTTTAGTAAAAAGGCTTTGATTCTGATTTATTCTCCTTTACTAGGTCTTCTCTCAGCTTCTATTAAGACTTTCTTAACTAGGTAGAACGCTACAGGTATTAGTATTACCGCAAACGCTATCATGACGCCGAAAGACAACGACCTGAGTACGTCACCCACCACTGAGTACTCACTGAATATCGCTGAAAGCCCGACGAACACGAACACAAACACTATTATGAATTGCAGGAAGGGCGCGAGTTTGCTGAAATCTGGGTGTGCTTCTGTGATGGCCTTAAATACTTCTATGACTATAATGACACCTATAGCTATTGCCGTGACACCTACTAGGAGTGGGTATATGAGTGTTGACGGTAGCTTGAGTAGGGTGAAGGCTACTGTCAAAACTATCGCTATTAAGCCTACGAGCAGTAGGTTCTCTATTAAGGCTACGAGGGATTTATACGTCTCACTAAAGCCTGTACTCAATAATGACCCTATATACCTAGCTAGCGAGATAGCTAGTACTAAACCTAACGTTATTACCGCTATACCGCCTATCAAGTAAGGCAGGTAGGATACCACGCTATATATTAGCTCCCCGACCTCCCCGCCTAAGGGTATGTAGCTTATAGCGGCTACTAGGGAAATAGATATTATGAAAGCTTTCGTAAGACCTCCTATAAGTTCTGAGAACTCAAGACCCATCGTAGTGAGAGTCTTCCCGAAAGGAGTTACTGATAAGGGTCTCTCCACGTACTTTCTGAGAATCTTAGTGACTATGCTCCCCACTATGATGCCTACTATCACGCCTAAGATAATCCATATTATGGCCGCTATAACTCCGGGAATCATAGCTACTAACTGATTCCATAACGTGGTACCTAGGTCTTCGAGAGTAGGCATTAATAATCCCTCAAATATTTTATGTGTTCATAGGATATATAAACTTAATTTTCAAAGAAGACGGAAGGAGTCAGCTTAAGTACGTTTTTATTTTTGCTTAAAGTAGTTAGTGCTAGGTGGCGTGTGTGAAGATATTAGTGACTGGAGCTTCAGGCTTTTTAGGAACTTACCTAATCGAGGAATTAGTTAGTAGAGGGTATGTTGTTAGGGGGATGGTCAGGGATTTAAGAAAGGCAGATTACTTAAGGAGCTTAGGTGTTGAGGTAGCTTACGGTGACTTAATCAAGCACGATACGTTACCTCAAGCAGTTAGGGGGGTTGACGCAGTCATTCACCTAGCAGCGTACTATACCTTCACGGGTTCTAAGAAGATGTATTGGTTAGTGAACGTTGAGGGCACCCGCGCACTCGCTCAAGCAGCTCTTAAGTCTGGGGTTAGGAGATTCATCTACTGTAGTTCTACCGAAGCTATAGGTCCTGTGAGAGATCCTCCAGGAGACGAGAACACTCCTCCAAATCCTCAATTCGAGTACGGGAAGTCTAAGCTACTAGCTGAGCAGGTAGTGAGGGAATTAAGTAGCTCAGGTCTTGAATACACTATCGTAAGACCCTCAGGCATGTACGGCCCTAGAAACGTGGATGACGTCTCTTACTGGTTCATAATGACCTTAGCTAAGGGAGGCATCTTATCTAAATTCATGATTGGAGGCGGTGAGTACCTAGTCCAGTTTGCTCACGTAAGAGACGTAGTTCAAGGATTCACACTAATCCTAGAAAAACCCGAGGTCTCGGTAAGCCAGACCTACATAATAAGTGATGAGAGAGCATATACCTATAAAGAAGTATATGAGATACTATCACACCTACTCAGTAAGGAACCCCCGAAAATAAAGCTAGGTCCTAGGATAGCCAAGTTCCTGCTAATATTTACAGAGATCTATGATAGGTTGAGAGGCGGTGAAAACCTAATACTCAGGAGGTCTATAGTAGACGCTGTAACAACACATAGAGCATATAGCATAAGTAAAGCTCAGAAAGAACTAGGTTATAGACCTCAGTATGACTTAAGAAGAGGACTTGAGGAAACGATAAAATGGTATAGAGATAACGGATTCCTGTAAGACGTAAGCGAGTATACGAGGCATGAGCTCCCTATCCTAAAGAGGAAGCCTTCACTAGATAATGAGTTATATATTAGCGTCTTTTGAAACGTGGGTTATTTCCTGCAAGGTTACGTTAGAGTCTCGTAAAGTTCTAGTGATTTCTAAATATTTTTCAGAGTACCCACTTGCAAGAAATAGGTTTTTGAGAAATAAAGAGCTGCATATTCTGGGTATCTTTAAACTTTTTTCATTAAAAGCAAATTGAGTCTATATAAAAATATTATATACGTGTAAAAACGTTTTCTGAGTTACGAAATAAAAATAAACTGAAATTTATTAACCCTTAACTCGTGATTATATTGAGGTGACTTAATGAACTACAGGAAAATACTCGTCACCGGTTTAACGATCTTGTTGTTCATATCCATAATAAGTTGGTTGCCTGGAATCACTATTAATGCGGTAGCTGATGATGCGTCGTACAAGATAGCGCCGCCCTTGCTGAGCAAGCTGGAAGGTATGAGGGAAGATGAGTTAGTTGAGGTTGTTATAAGGCTTAAGTCCATACCTAAAGAATTAAGTACTTACGTGAGAGGTAACTACAGACTCGCTGTTCAAACCCTCAAGAATTGGGCTGATTATACTCAGAAGAATTTAATCAACTTAATCTTGAGTGAGGGAGGTGTAGTACTGAATAAGTTCTGGCTAGATAACGTGGTGCTAGCTAGGGTCCCTGCAGGGAAGATTATCAAGATAGCCTCATTACCTGAAGTAGTAAAGATCTTCGAGAATTTCGAAGTCCACATAATAGAGCCTGTCACTAAAGAAGAGACTGACGTGAGAAGTAATCAAGTCTCTAGCTGGGGTATCTTCAAGATTAGAGCACCTGAAGTGTGGGCTCTGGGCTACACAGGCCAGGGGGTCAGAATAGCGGTCCTAGATACAGGTGTTGACATAACTCACCCAGCGTTAGCTGGGAAGATGCTGACTCTAGACCCGACGAGCCCGTACTACCCAGGAGGCTGGATGGAGTTTGACGGTGCCGGAAACCCAGTACTGAGCACCCCGCACGACACGCATGGTCACGGAACGCACTGTAGCGGCACTGCTCTAGGAGGGGACACGAGTAATATATTGATAGGTGTCGCGCCGGGCGCAACCCTCATGCACGGCTTGGTGTTACCTGGGGGTGGCGGCACGTTCGCTCAAGTATTAGCTGGAATGCAGTGGACTGTAGAGCCCTTCTACATAGACCCGTCTACAGGACAGATAGTCTACACGGGTCTGCCGGCCCACGTAGTCTCAATGAGTTTCGGTGCTGAAGGATATTATGGGAATGACTTATTCCCAGCCATAGAAGCTATGTTACTAACTAATGTGATACCGGTCGCTGCCATAGGTAATGGAGGTCCTGGATCAACAGGGAACCCAGGAAATATATGGGGAGTCTTCGGTGTGGGCGCTACGGACATAAACGATAATGTCGCGTCGTGGAGTAGTGGTGCGGTCGTTACATGGCCCTCACCACCACCCACGTGGCCGTTCTTCGACATGTACCCGAGCACTTACATAAAGCCTGACGTCTCAGCACCCGGTGTTAGTATTACTAGTGCTGTGCCGGGAGGAGGTTATGAGGCTTGGAGCGGTACCTCCATGGCCACACCACATGTTTCTGGAACAGTTGCCTTAATGCTTCAAGCTGCTGGCTGGCTATACCGCGACATACCTGACACTCCCGAGCAGATATACTTAATGCTGAACTCCACTGCCATAGACTTCGGCTCCCCAGGACAGGATACTAGGTATGGTTGGGGAAGGATAGACGCATATGAAGCTGTTAGGAAGGCTATGGAGTTCGCTAAGAAGAGCGGTGTCGAGGGCTTTGTGCTAGACTCAATATCTGGCGAACCAATACCTTGGGCGTCGGTCACGGTATTAGAGATAGGGAGGACGTTCCCAGTCAACGCTTCAGGCTACTACAGAATACCTCTAGACCCAGGAACCTACACACTCGTATTCGAGGCGTGGGGTTATGAGAGCGTTAACGTGACTGTGGAGGTAGTGCTACTCAACGGCACCATAACAGGCCTAGTCTACAACGCTCTAACAAACGACCCGATAGCCGGAGCTAACGTAACGGTCTTAGAACTAGGCATAACCACGCAAACAGACGTGAGCGGGTCTTACGAGATATCAGTACCTCCAGGAACCTACACCCTAGAAGCAGTAGCGAGCGGTTACCAGCCCGCTACACAGTTAGTAAGTGTTGATGAAGCCGAGGTCGTGATAGTCAACTTCGGCCTATACCCGCTAGGAAACGGAACCATAGCAGGTCACGTCTATGATGCTGTTACGAATAATCCCATAGTAGACGCCGTGGTGTGGACGTACGTAGATAGCACACCAGTATACACGTACACAGATAGTGAGGGCTACTACGAGCTAAGCGTTCCGTCAGGTACTTACACAGTCTACGCTTGGAAGCCCGGATACGTGCAAGCATCAGTAGAAGGCGTTACTGTACCTCCCTTAGAGACAGTAATAGCGGACTTCTACCTGCAACCAATACCTCCGACAGTCGTGGTCTTAGCTAACGTACATTACTACACGCAACCACACCTCAAGACCATAGTGGGAGCTCTCGGACTACCTGTCGTAGAATACAACAACATGACTAAATTACTGATTGATTGGGTGAACGGCGACATAAATCCAGCTGTCGTAATCATAGATCACACGATGCCTTCACCCTATAGTTATCCGCCGAGCGACGTTGTTCTAGCCTTCCACTTACTAGCTGATGCTACCGGAGCTACTCTAGTATGGTTATGTACTTCATACTCAGGCTATCCAGGAATATACGTCTTATACACATACAACAGCACCTTAATAAATAATGGATACCCAGCACCGATAAGTAGGTTAATCGCGTATCCTTCACCGACCTACGTACAGGTTGAGATGCTTAATATGACTCACCCGATATTTGATGGCGTTACGCCGGACGTGCCAGGGTATCCTAACAGGTTCTACCTAGCTACAGGATCTTACGCTGACTACGTAGTGTATAACTTTACAGACCCCACCGGCAGGTTCGTCGTTCTAGGGTACGTGTGGGATACGAGAACAGGATACCTTAGATTCGGTGTAGGCGTTGCTGAGTGGGTCTCGAATACCGGTGCTCCATGGTACTACCTAGGTAGCTGGGCTGAGAGTTACTGGATGCAGTATCTTGAGCCAGGCTCTGACGGCATGTACACGAGCAACACTAAGAAAGTTCTAGAAAACGCCGTCATGTTGGGTTGGCAGAGCTTCACGAGCTCGAGCAGAGTAGTCGATAAGGCTAGAGTCGGCGAGGTCCTTAAGATATTAAGCGCTAAGCTGGGTTCCGGGGTCTCAGTTCAGGGAGGTCTTAAGAGCTACCTATACACGAGAACCGACGTATATCTCGAGAGATTACCGCACGGCTTCGTGACAGGAACTGTGGTGGGTAGTGATGGTACTATACTGGCAGGAGCCACCGTACAGTTCTTGGGGACCCCGATTAAGCTCTACACTAACGAGACAGGGCAATTCTTCACGTGGTTGCCTGAAGGCAACTACACGATGTTAGTGAATGCTGCGGGCTATAAGACACTTCAGGTAGACTTCAGCGTCTCAGTAAACGAGACAACAGACTTAGGAGTCTTAGTGCTTAGGAGACTGCCTAGAGTAGCGATACTCTACGACTACGCGGGCTCTATAAAGAACTTCTTAGAGTTAATGGACATATACGCTGTTGATTACACGAGCTTAGCAGCACTAACTAACGACGTGCTTGCAGGGATTTACGACGCTGTCATATGGGCTGGTGATTACGGCGTCCCGTTCCCGTCATGTAGTGAGTTCGCTACCTTCCTGAACGCTACCCATCAGGTCGGTGTCGGTGTCGTGTGGATGGATAGCTACGGTTACTACGGCTACGGCATAAAAGTGCTTTACTCATGCCTCGGCGACCCGTCCTCAATAGGTTATACGTGGGGTTACGGCGAGGTCTATATCAAAGTCACGAGAACACACCCGATATTGAGAGGGTATAATGTGGGTGACTTAATCAAGATAATAGCGTGGACAGGAGCTGACTTCTCATGGTTCTCAGGATTCTCAGGAACATCGATAGCCGACACCTACGTAGGCGGGACTACGTGGGGTAACTCAATAGCTTGGAAGGTATTCCCGGACGGTGTTAAGTGGGTATTGCTTTCAAGCTTCCCACCAACATCTTGGAACTCGCCGGCATACTTCACGCGTGATGCGTGGAACATAATATACAACGCGGTTAAGTGGGTGATAATGAAGCCTTTGAGCGTTGTCCTAGAGAATCCGTACCTACACGTAGGTGATACGGCATTACTTCATGTGGAGGGAGCTCCAGCTAATACCACGCTCCTGATATACTTAGACGGTGAAATCATCGGTAGTGTAATAAGTAATGAGTCCGGATATGCTGAGTTCGAGTTCACGGTACCGCTAATACCTGGAGGCGAGCACTTAATCGAGGTGTACACGGAGGACGAAATGTACTACGGCTACACACCACTCTACGTCTTAGTTAAGGCAGTAGTAACACCTACTGAGACAACAGCTCCAGGACTAGTGAAGGTGAACGTGACCGGTCTGTACCCATACCAGGTAGTGATGATATACTTAGACGGTAACTGGTTGTCGAACTACAGAGCGAACGCTTTAGGAACCTTCGAAGTCAAGATGAACATACCGATCGTGGTGGCGGGCGATCACGAACTAAATATTGTGGACATGGATACAGGTGAGGTGCTAGGAACAGCAACACTCACGATAACCAGCAAGCTAGACGAGATCTCCGGTAAACTCAACGAGATTCAAGGTAATTTAAGCACTATACTCGCTAATCTCGGAGTTATTGATGGTAGGTTAGTCAGCATATCTAACGGCGTCGTATCTATTCAGACAACACTCGGCGAGATACAGGCATCACTAAGTGACTTACTCAATGCTCTAATGAGTGTCAACGCTTCACTAACTCAGATAATAATAACGAGTAAGGGCGAGATACTAGGAGTGATAGGTACTTCCAAGGGCGAAATACTAGCGAGCATAGACGTAGTCAAGGCACTCGTGGAGGCTGGACTACCCGTAGATACTCAAACACTACTCACCACGCTACAGAACCTAATCAACAGCAAATCATCAGACATAATGAGTAAACTCAACGAGATTCTTCAGGCCTTGAATGGAATTAGTAATAACATGGCTTCCAAGACTGACGTGTCCGCATTAGCTAATAAGATAGATAACGTGGCTAGCAAAGTAGATGATGTAGGCCAGAAAATCGACTCTAGCACAGGAACACTATCAACTTACGGTATTGCTACAATAGGCTTAATAATAGTGACTTTAATAGCGTCGATTTACGGCTTCTTCTTCAAGAAGAAATAAAATAGTGTTTTTCACGTAAACAACACAAATATTTTTAAATTAATCACAGTACGGTTATCTTAGTAGTTTCATACTTTAAAGCTAACTTTGTCAGTTGCTCGTCTCGAAATGGCAAATACACCATTTCTTGAGTTAGAGACAGGAAATTACTTATTTGTGTACATTTGACTCGAAAGTATATTAAGGTGTTACCATATCATATTATTGATGTCGTGAGGTGACGTGTTTTGTCTGATGTGTTAAAGGATTTGAGTCAGAGGGAGCTTAAGTTGTATGAGAAGCTTCTCATGGTGTTTCCTGGGTATAGGGGTTATAAAGAGAAAGAACTCATTAGAGAGACTGACAGGGTTGTTAGGGATAAGTTGTTTAGGATGTTGAGGAAGAGTTTGGAGGATTTGAGGCGTTCTTACTCTGCGATGGTTTCTAGGGGTGGTTTAGGAGAGTATGTTAAGCGTGTGGAATCACTTATTTACAGGATTGACTCGCTAGCCGAGAGAACTAGGCACGCACCGTATGGTTATAAGCCATTGTTTCACGTGACTAAGGTGGATGAGGAGAAGCTGGTTAAGATGCTTGAACACGATCTCCAGTTAGCTGATTTAATAAATTCCTTAAACGCGATCACTAGCAGGCTGACCACGCCGAATATCGCCGTGGAAGAGTTGAGTACCCTCCTCTCAGATATTGAGAAATTCGTGAGTGAATATGAAGTTAAATTAAGTGAGAGGGAAGACATATTAGCGGGGTTTACGAGGTGATGAGTAATGAGTAAGACTAACGTTATTGAGTGGGTTAATCCAGGACCTGATGACATACTGTGGGTTTACCCCTACGAGGATATTCGTTGGGGTACTGTGTTAGTGGTTCACGAGTATGAGACAGCTATATTCATGAGGGACGGCAAGATATACGATGTCCTCCCGCCAGGACGTCACGTCTTAACGACCCAGAACCTACCTCTCTTAACAAGAGCTTACAGACTGATCGCTGGGTATGGGGAGACCCCCTTTAAGGCACGCGTAGTGTTCGTGTCACTAAAGCAATTCAGGGGTAAGTTTGGTTTATCAACTAGGGTTAAGTTAGGTCCTAGAACTCTCTACATGACTGAACTGCAAAGCTTCGGTGAGTTCTGGTACCGTGTTATAGATCCAGTCCTCTTCTTAACCCAGATCGCCGGAGCAGTCAGGGAGATATCGTCTCCTATGGTTGCTGACTTCATCAGGAATTACTTCGTAGAAAGCTTTATCCAGGAAATCAGTAAGTATACCGCGATAGACATATACTCCAACTTAAGCGAGGTTACCACGAGGATAAAAGCCAGCAACATATACGACGCCTTCAAACAGAGAGGTCTAGAATTAATAGATGTTAAGATTGGCGGAGTAAGTCTGCCGCAACTCGAGAAGATGGAGAAGGAGGACCCAACCTACGGGCTCCCGCTACTGCTAGCTATTCAGAAAGGCGATGAAGATAAGGTGTTAGAGATAGTTAAGACTGTCGAGATTATGAGAGCTTTAGGTAGGTCCCCGGCCGCCGGGTGGATGGGTGCTTTAGTCGCTATGCCAGGACTCTTACAGCCGGTTATTCAGCAGCAAGCACAGCCTCAACAACCTCAAGCCCCTCAACCACAGCAACCATCACAACCTCAGAAAAAGTCCCCGATAATTGAGAAGCTGAAGGAACTTAAGGAAATGCTTGATGAGGGATTAATAACTCAGGAAGAGTATGATAAGCTAAAGAAAGAACTCTTAGAGAAGTATAAGCAGGAGATGTAGCGATGATATTCTTCAAGAGTGATACAGAGAAATTCAATGATTTAATGAGTAAGGGCTTTAGTGACCGCAATAAAGGTAATTTAGAAGGTGCTGTAAGGAACTTTCTTCAAGCTTATGAGGTAGCTAGCAAGTCGCGTGATCCGAGCCTAGCTAGTAAGGCGGACATACCCTTATTCTACGCCTTATTCTACGACGCACTAATCAAGAAAACCCCGGAGTCTTTCAAGAAAGCTGCTGATCAGTGTAGGAAGCTAGACCCTGGCACTGAATTAGATCTAGGCTTAGCTAGTAAGGTGTATCCTCAGGATCTCACACGCGAGCTGGAGTTACTGGCTGAATTATCTGGTTTGCCTAGCTTTGAAATAGGTAAGGTTAAGTCTATGGATATAAGCATAGCCGAGAAATACGAGAGTGTCGCTAACATATTGCTAGCTGAGGGGGCACGAAGATTAATCCTAGAGGATTTAGTAGGTCTTCACGAACCGCTCAACGTCATAGGATTTAGACTATTAGGTTATGCGAGAATAATTAGAGCGGTTAAGATAGAGGAAAACGAACCGAGCAAAGCCGTAGAGATATATTCAGAAGCACTCGCGTTCCTACAACAAGCCACACCAGAGGTAAGAGAATTCGTTAATGAGAGGATAACCAAATTAGGTAAGTCAACTAAGTGCTGGGTGTGTCATAGGGAGATCCAGGGTGAGGAGGTAAACTACATATACCTACCGGCGTCGGTAAACGAGTACGTCAAGTCTAGGTACGACAAAGACGCACCATACTTAATCAACGACGGGAAGATAGCTGTGTGCAGAGTTTGCTACACGATGATAAGAGACTTAAGCGATAAGATATCCAAGTATTACTACGACCTAGCAATCAAGGAGATGAGGCTCATGGAGGAACGCATAAACGCTAGAATAAGAGAATTACAGGCTAGGATAGACCTCATGAGAACCACCATAAGGTTTGAAAGGAAGTAAGTTAGCTATGGGGTTGGTTTTTGAGGTGGTTTATTGGAGGTCTACAAGCTTAGATGCACTAATTGCGGCGCGCCGCTCCCAGCGCCTAAACCAGGCGATAGCTGGATCAGGTGTGAGTACTGTGGCTACACGAACAAGATAGTGGACGCCTCAAAATATACTGAGAACCTAAAGCAGGAACTTGAGAGATGGATTAGGGAGATACTCCCACCAACCATCATTACCTCAACAACCGTTGATGTCGCGGCCAGGTATCAGATATTCCAGAACTTAATAAAACCTAAGGTTAGCTTAGCGCGCGCGAACGTGCGTGCTAGGTACTTACAGCAACTCTCACAGCCGATAACTCCTCTCATTACATCATCGCCTCCCCCAATCGATGATTCCAGACGTTATTTCGAGGAAGCTCTGAAGGTTGAGAGTCTTAAGGATTTCGCAGTCGCTGAGGAGGATCAGAAACTACTTAACGAAACGTTAGTTTACGAGTATCTCACAGCTTACTTAGCTAACATGTTGAGAGCTTTAAGCAAAAACGATGTTAAGACAGCTCTTAAGAATTGTGAGGAAGCGCTTCAAGCAATACCTGAGTCACCAGAGTATTCACTAGTTAAGGAGAGGCTGAGAGCAACACACTCCATGCTTAGCGCGGTCAATGAGTTGTGGAATAGGAACACTACAGCTTCCCTCACATTAATAAATAACTCCGTAGACCTATACAAATCATTACTACAGAAAGTCTTAGGTAAGGCAATTCCGGAAGTTAATCCAGGAATAGTTGAAGTAGAGAAGATGTGTGCTGAGTCTCTATCAAATATAATAGACTCAGCACACAGGCTCTTCACAGCAGGTGAGGACCCCCTAAAGATGATGGAGTGGTTTGAGAAATACGTGCCTCTCTTCAATAAGCTGAGGGAAGCACATAAGAGACCTTTGCAAGACTTACTTGAGATTACCGCTCGGGTTAAGGAAGTCGTTTACAGCAAGATCGGGGCGAGTGAGGTAAGTATTGTGCGGGGGCAGGGAACTTACTACATACCCTACTACGTGGTTGAGGCTAGGTTCTCTTACGTGAAGGGTTTCCTACTCAAGAAGGGTGCTGAGTCCTCGATAAAGTTACTGGTAGTCGGTATTGCACCGTTAGTTGAGGGATCGGTACTTGACGTACTTGAAGTAAGTGCTGGTAGGCCAATACCGCCAGATAGGGTTGAGGAAGCACCTGCTCTCAAACTCATTAACGAGCTACTCTCTAGGAAGGTTAAGACGAGTATGCCCTCGCAAGCTAGAGCAGTACCACCCCTAATAGCTTCCGTGCTAGTAGAGAAATTAGCTGATTCATACATAATGAACGCAAACAATTATTACAGAGGTAAAATAACCTTCGCGTCTACGAGCGTTGGCGAACCCACGTATATACCCTTCAAAGAAGTTGATAAGAGAACACTAGATTTTGAGGGAAAGCTCAGGATCAGGCTGAACACAGACTTAAGCTCTCTGGAGTCCCTAGTTATTTGAGGTGATGTGTGAGTGAGCCTACCTGAGTTAATCAACCTAATCTTAGCCTCAGCGGCTATATTATTAAGTGCTTTCCTAACCTTCAAGCACGTTAAGGTATCAACAAGTTTCAGAGATTTTACAGTATTCGTGATATCCTTAATAATTGCTGTAGCAACGACATTAACTCCTCCCCTCAACGAACTCTCTTCACTTCCGTGGGTTATCATACTTTACGTTAACGGTGTCTGGTACTACGGAGCTGAACCTAAAACAACGTCTAAGAAAGTATTCGCCACTAACCCTGCGGTGACGAGAGTTTTCTTAGGGTTAGTGCTACTAGTGATAGCTTCATGGCTATCTATGTCAAGCTATAACGTAGGCATAGCCTTAATAATCATCTTGATCTACGCGTTACTCGGCGCCTACAAGGAAAGAGAATTAATGAAAACTTAACATACCGGGTTTTTAGAGTCAGGAACTTTCAAACAACCCGTTAAAGTTCAAGGAGTTTTTCTTAACTCACTTGGCTTGACCACGGATTCGCCTTACGTTAGTATTTTCTGTTATAGATTTATATTTCTGTTTTTAGGGCAAGACCTCACGTAACTAAGTAACTAAGGTTTGTTATTTTCGTGCGAGCTTATACTTACCGAGTAATCTAGGTTAGAGAAAAGTCTTACGCGAGGTAAGTGCTCAGGAGCTACCTATGGAAGTTAGCAATTCTGTTAGGGCCTCCTTAATGAGTCTTAGTCTCGATACTCTTGAGTAGAATTCCTCAGCTGATAACCTATTATCTCTGAACATCTCTTCAACATCCCTTATTTCTTTCTCTACGCTAGCTATCTTAACTTTTATTATTTCCGAGAGAGTTACTGAGGCTTCACGCGGGGTCGCGCCCACAACACTTTTTTCTAGGTCTATAGGCTTGACCTCGCCAACTAATTTGCCGTCTTCCAGCCTCAGTATCCTGTCTGTGTTAACGGCCACCCTAGGGTCGTGTGTTGCTAGAATCACTGTCTTACCGTATTCCCTAGCTAACTTAACGAGTATGTCTACAACGTTTCTCGCGTTTTGTGAGTCGAGCTCTGCTGTCGGTTCGTCAGCTATGATTAGTGAGGGGTCGTTAGCTAACGCCACAGCTATAGCTACTCTTTGTTGCTCACCACCGCTTAACTCCTCAGGATATCTACTAGCCTTATCTCCTAGCCCGACCAATCGTAGCAACTCAAGAGCTCTCTTAGCTGATTCCTGCCTGCTGACGCCAGCCATCTGAGCGGGGAGCATAACGTTCTCTAACGCTGTTAAGGTAGGTATTAGGTTAAGTGCCTGGAAGACGAAGCCGACATTCGCTAACCTATACTTATCTAACTCCACACCCCTAAGCGTGTGAACCTTAATATCCCCAACGTTTACTTGACCGCCGGTCGGTGTGTCAATACCTCCTATCAAGTTCAGGAGCGTGGTCTTGCCAGAACCTGAAGGACCCATGATGCACGTCAGTGTTCCCGGCTCGAAAGACGCGGTGACTCCCTTAAGAGCCTGAACCTCACCACCCTTATACTTATATATCTTTACTAAATCTCTTACCTCAACCAACACACCAGATTTCACGAACACATTACCTCACCTCAATAAACCTCTCCCTAACCTGACCCCTATACACTAACTGTATTGTTGTGATAGGGATTAAAGACAGTAAGACGAAAGCTAGCAGGGTTGTTAATATCAAGACGGGCGGTATAGCAACTCTCAAAACACCTAAGCTGAGCTGAAGTCCTTTAAGACCTAACAAATATGAAAACATGTACGTTAGTGAGGCTCCGAGTCCGCCGGACGTCCCGTACGCGTTCAGATCGCTTAAACCCAGCGCTAAGCCCACCACACTACCTAGAAGCACTGAAGTCGCTGTGACCGTAAGCCAGTACAGCGCGTTGAGTTTAAGTGTCTTAGAAGGTGTTAAGCCCCTAACCCTCAACAGCAAAGCAGTCCTGCCAGTCTCTAAAGCTACCACGTAAGCAACCACCGCCGCAATCCCGGCCGAGAGAATCATGAAGATTAAGTAAGTCTCTGAAGAACCTCCTGTAGAAGTTAATAAGGACCTAACTATCTCGACCTCTGGATCGCTCCTCAAATCTTTTAAAGACTTAACTACTGTGAAGCCCCCATTAATCAACTCCTCAGAAACTGAGCTACTAAGGCTATAAACATAGACATGAGCGGTGAACCTCTCATCCCCTCCCATGAAAGGAACCGTGTACAATACTTTAGTAAAGTTAGGCACGTCCAATACCCAGCTACCAGCGACTATAGCAAAAGCACGTGGACTTATGCCAGGTATTCCGGGAAAGCCCGACCATACGTCAACTACTTCAGGAACTAGCATCACGTCCTGTTGGGGAGAAGCTGTGAGATAAACACTCAAGTCTTTGAGATCAGAGCCAGCTGGTATGGTGAAACTAGCGGAATCTCTAACAAGTACTACCCTACCTTCCGACAAGACCTCATTAAGAGACTCACTGAAGCTACCTCTTAAACTCCATTCGTCATACCAGTAAGTGTTCCGTAGGAAGGTGTTCGGGTCGGGCACCACTATAAGAGTCAGTAAACAACAGTAATGCATTGAGGTACCCCTAACAGATCCATAAACTTCAAACGCTAAAATACTTGATGAATTATCAATACTTTCCCATCCGTTAAGTACTTTTTGCGTGTCAGAATATTCATTAAGTACCTCACGTAAGGTCTTGTTCGGGGTGAGGACGATGCTTAAGGATTTGCTGAGTAGGAAGTCGGAACCCGCTGACGCCTTGATTGCCGAGTCTACTAGGGAATTCATTGACTCACCATATATTAGTGTTTGAGTCATGACGCTCGTGGAGAACGCTAACAACACTAAGATAGGTGTTACCCTTCTCCTTATAGTTAGAGCGATGCTCTTACTAGGTAGTGCGAGGCTTGATCTACTTAACATGGATCTATGTAGGATATCCCAGAACCTCTCATGATTTACTATGTAAAGTTTTATGAAGCCGTAAACAGCTATAGCCGGGGCGAAAGGCTTTAGCAAAGACTCGAACATAGCGACTATAGCTAACACTATTATTAAGGCTATGTTAACATTACTCGGACCGCCGACCATGCCAGTGGTTAAGATTCTTGTCGCCGAGTAATTCGTTATGCCCGTGATTATGAAGTATAGACCAACACCTACCGAGAACCAGCCGGAGGTGCTCATCCTCACAGGCTCTAGTAAGCTCTCAGGTATTAACGTAGTCTTAAGGGTTTCAGCCGGGGATATGCTAGAAGATGTTCGAGAGATTCTGCGAGCTAGAATCAGCACTTCTATCGCGAGCAGAATAGCTAGCATAGACAGTATGATTGGGTCAAGCAACACCTGCAGAGGATCATAAATCTTGAAGTAGGAGACCGCTAAAACATAACTAACTAGTAATCCGAGACCGAAGCCCGCGATTAAGGAGATCAGCAAAATGCCGTAAAACCATCTCCTAACGACCGATTGAGAAACCCCCCTAATACGCATTAACCCGAAAGCCCTCCTAACACTAAGAACCAGCATCTCAGATATAGGTCGTAACACCGCAACCAAAGCCACGAAAGCTGGCAAAACCCCGGCAACAGAGCTAACCCTAAAAGCTGTCTCAATAAATTGATAATTACTCAGAACACTCTGAAGCGGCGTGTTAGAGAAACTCTCGAAATCGAGAGAGTTCTTTAAATCCTCGGCTATTGCCTTAGCATTCTCCAAGCTCCCCTGTATCGAGGCAGGGTTAAAGTATGACTCGCTTCTTAGGTCTACGAACACTAAAACATTCATCGTGTAGAAATCAACGCTAACGTTTAGGGCTTTAAACCTATCCTTAACCTTATTTAGGTGACTCAGACCAACCTTCTCGAACGTGCTTGAATCAATTACAAATAATGTAGAAGCCTTAAACAAGGATAGCGGGTTGTACACGACACACGTACGATAAAATCGCTCTTCATAAAACTCAAGACAAGGAATCCCCCTTAATCCCTCAAGCAATTTACTTAAGTCTTCTGAATACGTAGTATAATTGAGCCCGCCAAGAAGTAAATTAATCAAGGTATTATTTAGGTAGTTCGTGATACTACCGTCTATTGCGGCATCCTGCGAAACACCTAAATCACTGAGTTTAATACCGTGTAATACGATTATCGATAACTCCATGAGAGGAATTAAAGACCTTTCAGGACTCTTTATCAGAATTATCTGAATGACTATATAGTCTGAAATTCTTGAATCACTAGATAATCTTTCAGCAACCTCTTTTGAGATTTCAAACCCCTCATTAACGGAAACGTACTCCTCGGGTAGACTTTCGGGCTCCAAGATGATGCGAGGAGATCCATAAGAGCTGTACTTAGACCCGGCTAATTCCCACTTAATCATCCTACCAATGTTGATCCCGATATTCGTGACTAAGGAAGTAGCTGATAAGAAAACTGTGGTGACAGCTAAAACAGTGAACGTTATTAAAACGATACTCACTATAGGCAACGGGCTCTTAAGGAAAGGCTTCAAGACTATCACTCCCTCAAATCAATTATCTAGTAAAAAACTAGACTTATAAGTCTAGGTCTTGAACATCATTTCCCAGCATTTCTAGACAATTTTCTTGATTTCCAGATGATAGCGGACCTAGAGAATGTACGGGAAAGCTTAATAGTGGAAGCTTGACTCCTAAATATCTATTTTGAGCCACCTAATCTCTCTTAAGTGTTCCTCAGGCGGCTTGCCCGGCGCTCCAGTCATGGGATCCATCATTTCCTTATTCTTAGGGAACGCTATAACTTCTCTTATAGACTCTTGACCTAGCATCACGGCGACCAGCCTATCTAAACCTATGGCTATCCCGCCGTGTGGTGGTGCACCGTACTCAAGCGCTTCCAATAAGAAGCCGTACCTATCGTACATCTCCTCATCAGTTAAGCCAATCATCCTGAATATTTTCTCTTGAAGCCCTCTATCATTTATTCTTATACTCCCACCACCTACTTCATAACCATTCAAGACTAAATCGTAAGATAAAGCCGTTACGTTAAGCGGGTCCGTATCAAGCTTTGATATGTCTTCAGGTTTTGGAGCGGTGAACGGGTGATGCATTGAGACTATGACTCCCTCCTCGTTAAGCTCGAATAAGGGGAAGTCAGTTACCCACAGCATCGCGTACTCGTCTTTCCTCACTAGCTCTAAGTATCTTCCTAAAGAGTTCCTCAGAGCCCCTAAGGTTTCTGAAGCCTTCACGTAGTTACCGACAGAGATAACAGCGGCTTCACCAATTCCTAAGTCTAGCAACCTAACTAACTCCGCCTTAACTTCCCCAGCATTACTTAGAAGAGTATTCTCACCCCTGACGACGTAGTAGTGCTCCACACCGCCCTCACGACTTAAGACCCCCTCAATGAATTCTTTTAATGCTTCAGGTCTCTTACCTCTGAGCTCGAACCTCAAGAATCTCACGGCTTCGCCTGGTTCAGCGTTTAAAGTAGTTCTTAGATTTTCGTCACCGTCCTCTATGAAGTTCTCAAATCTTATGTCGGGTTTATCTATGCCGTATTTCTTTAAAGCTTCAGAGTAGGTTAGTTTAGGCAGGGGGTCGGGCAATTCTTTCTTGAGCGTCTTGCCGAAAGCTTCACGCATTACGTCCTCTACTAAACCCATAACGTCTTCCCTAGTAACGAAGGACATCTCGATATCTAGTTGGGTGAATTCTGGCTGTCTATCGGCTCTGGGATCCTCGTCTCTGAAGCATCTAGCAAACTGGTAGTACCTCTCGAAACCTGCTATCATGAGGAGCTGCTTAAAGAGCTGAGGCGACTGTGTTAAAGCATAGAACTTGCCTGGGTATAGCCTGCTAGGGACTAGAAAGTCTCTAGCACCCTCCGGAGTGCTTCTAGCTAGGTATGGCGTCTCAACCTCTATAAACCCCCTTAAATCTAGTGAGTTTCTGAGAACCCTGACTAACTCAGCTCTAAAGAATAGATTACGCTGCATCTCAGGCCTCCTAAGATCTAAATACCTATACTTCAGCCTCAGAGTCTCTGAGGTAGTCTTCATTAACTCAGCGTCCCATATTGGTATGGGAATAGGCTTAGCTCTATTAAGAATGATTAGCTCCCTCAACTCAACTTCAATCTCGCCCGTAGGTAACTCAGGGTTTATCTGGCTGGGAGGCCTAGGTCTTACAACCCCTCTCACAGCCACGACAGTTTCAGGAGCTAAGGTTTCAGCGATCTCGTAGTAAGGACTCTTAGAACTTACCACGACCTGAACAACGCCGGTCCTATCTCTTACTATGACGAAAGAAATCTTACCAACCTTACGTACGGTGTGGACCCACCCATTTAAAACGACCTCACTACCGACATGTTCTTTCCTTAACTCACCACACCAGCGGGTTCTCTTAGGGAACGTGATCACGTCACCACACCAATTACCTCATTCAACAGATAATATAAGACTTGAAGAGAGGTCCCATAAACGGAACTAACCTAGTTAAGTCGGAGGTCCTTATTATGCGCTCATGAAAAAGAGCTTCTCAATCTCTACCTTTCTCAAGTCTTCAGCTATTGCTTCCTTAATTATCCTCCCACTAACTAAAACATAGCCTTTATCAGCTATTTCCAGAGCTCTCCTAACGTTTTGCTCGACTAATAATATGGTGACCCCCCTATCCCTAATCTCCTTGATTTTCCTCATTAAGGAAGCGCCAGCCTTAGGTGAGAGACCCGCCGTTGGCTCATCTAATAACAGCATCTTAGGTTTGGACATTAAGGCTCTGGCTACTGCAAGCATTTGTCTCTCGCCACCACTCAATGTCTTGGCTTTTTGATTTTTCCTCCTTTCTATTTCAGGAAATATACTGAATATCTCCTCTATATCGTTCTTTATTGTCGGGTCGTTACCTCTAATGAAAGAACCCATCTGAAGGTTCTCTAATACCGTGAGGTTGGGGAAGACGTTATCTAGTTGGGGGGCGTAGCTAATCCCCGCTCTCACTATGTCGTGAGGGCTCATCTTATGTATTGGTTTGCCCTCGAAGATTATCTCCCCTCTATGAATGGTCGCTAAACCGAATATAGAGTTTAGGAGAGTTGTTTTGCCGGCTCCGTTAGGGCCTAGAACAGCCACGATCTCGCCCTCCCTAACGCTGATGTTCACGTCCTGTAATACCACCATCTTCCCGTAACCGGATCTCAGGTTGCTTACCCTGAGCATGCTAAACACCTATGTATGCTTCTATCACCTTAGGATCTGAAATAACTTCCTGTGGCTTGCCTTCAGAGAGTAGCCTACCGTTATGTAGAACGTACACGTAGTCCACGTACTCCATAAGTATCTCTAGCCTGTGCTCGATTATGAAGAATGTTAAGTTGTGCTCGTCCCTCAGCTTCTTCACGTATGTGAAGAGTTCTCTCGCTATCGCATAATCAACGCCTGCCGCCGGCTCATCGAGCAGGTATAGCTTAGCCGGAGTCATGAGCCCCCTAATAGTCTCGAGCATCTTTATGTGTGCTGCGGATAACTCAGAGATCTTCGAGTTCACGTAATGCAACATATTGAATGTTTTGAGGAGCTCTATAGCCTTACTAGCTAATTCTCTCTCCTGCTTACTCCACGAGTTCCTGAAGAGCGCTCTAACAGGACTCTCCCCCTTCTGCCCTAAAGGTGTGACCAGCAAATTCTCGAGAACAGTCAGCGAGTTGAAGAGTCTGGGTATCTGGAAGGTTCGTACGATACCTTTCTTAAAAACCTCGTTGGGGTTCAGCCCGTCAATCCTCACTAAGTCGTTGGATTCCCTAAATAACACGCTACCTCTATCAGGCACGTAGAAACCCGTTATCACGTTGAAGAGCGTTGTTTTCCCGGAGCCGTTAGGACCTATAAGACCTATTAAGCCTCTCTCAGGCACTGTTAACGAAACGCCATCTAGCGCCTTAACGCCTCCAAAGTACTTAGCTACATCTCTTACCTCAAGTATCGTGCTCATTTAGCCTCACCCTTGAGTTCTTCTAACACTACATCGATTGCGGGGGTCTTAATCGGTTTCTCTGGGAGTAATCCCTTAGGATTAACTATCAAAACCACTACGATTAAAAGCCCTACTATAACCCACCTTAAGTAATCTGGCGTTATAACCGTAATACCTAGTTGGGGGGTTATGAAAGTTAACGCTCTATCCACAAACGTCAATACCGCGGCACCAACTAAAGAGCCCTTCAAATTACCGAAGCCTCCTAAGATTATCATAGCCCACACGTTGAAGGTTACTGCTGGAACGAACGTGTTGGGATTAATTGCCGTCATGTAATAAGTTAGGAGGACCCCCGCTATTCCAGCGAATCCTGAACCTATGAAGAGAACTGTGGCTTTAATTCTAGGCACGTGTTTACCCAAGCAAAGCGCCGCTATCTCATCGTCTCTAAGAGCTCTAAGAGATCTTCCCAGAGGCGAGTTAACTAACCTATAAGTCACTACGTGAGTTAATGCGAGGAGACCTAATACTAAGCATAGGTAAGCCGCCTCACGCACTCTACTCTCAGCTATCCACTCAAAAGGTGTTGGGATAGCCATTAAGCCCTTATTCCCGCCTACAGGCTCATAATGCTGTAGAAATATCCTCAGAAGTTCTCCGGAACTAAGTAGGGTGAATCCCACGAAAGCCGGACCTACTCTGAGGATAGGGTACGTCAGTAAGTAGCCAAGAACCCCCGCAATTATGAAGGCTAATACGAGCGAGAGCGTTAGCAAGCCAATATTTAGCAAGGGATTCTTATTACCTAGCTCTCCAAGTAATATTATCCCGTCTATACTATAGGGCGGCTTCTCGCCGACGTCAACGCCGTTCAATATTAAGATTAAATAGGTTGTTAAGGTCGCGCTAATGTATGCTCCGGCACCGTAGAAGACTACCTTACCGAAGTTAGTTATTCCGGCTGTGCCCGATTCTAAGTTGAGTGTTAGGGAGAGTATCGCGTATATTCCGAACGAAGTTAACCAACTAATCATGAAGCCTATTACGTCGAAACTAATCATTTCCTGCTTCCCCTCCTCAAAAATCTGTAAGGTAGCCCGCCCCCAGCACCCAGTGGCGGGAACGCTATCAGAGTAGTTATCAAGGTTGCGAACGTGAGGAAAGGTCTGAAACTCACGGGAATCCCGAAGAATGAGTTAAGTATTGCTATACCTACATTCTCTATTGTGGCTATGAGTACAGCCCCTATTCCAGTCCTCAGTAAGGAAACTAACCCTCCTATGAAACCTACCGTGAATACTTGGAGAATCATGGAATCACCTACTTCAGGTGTTATGGCTCCGGAGAAGGAGGTCCATATAACTCCGCCCACGCCCACAAGACCGCCGCAGATAAACCACGTCAGATTTATGATGAGCGATCTAGGTATTCCAGAGATTTCAGCGAGTGACGGATTATCGGCAACTGCTCTCATGGCTCTGCCAATCTTGGTTTTCTCTAAGAGTATATAGAGGAGCACCACAGTAAGTGATGCAACTACTAAACTCGCCACAAGCGATTGGCTGAAGTCAACACCCCCTATACTGCCTCTGGGTATGTCTGAGTACGTGATTCCACCGTAGGACGCGAAATTCTTAGTCGTGTAATAACGTGCAATATCAGTGATCATGTAGAGTAAGTACTTGTAAGCTATCCATAAACCCATCGAGGATATCATCACTATAGCTGGTGAGGAACCCCTCTTCTGAAGAGGTGTGAAAACAAGTTCGTTATTTATGACAGCTATAGAACCCGTTATCACAAAAGCAACTATCATAGCTAATGACATAAGATTTAATCCCAGTATCCCGTGTAGAAGTATGGCTACGTACGTACCATAAGTTATGAAATTTGCGTGTGCGAAGTTAATCACTTTAGTAGTTCTATAACTTAATGTTAGCGGTAATGAAAAAATTAGGTAGAATAAAAAATATTGAAACGCGTTCATCACTGCTTGCTGTATGCCGGGTATCAATCTCCCAACCCCCGTATCTCCTTAACTCATTTAATGTGAGTTGAACTTATATTTAAGACTAATCATTATTTATTTAAAAATTATGGGTATGCTTGCTCAAGGAATATTATCGTGCCTCTCTCATAGAGACCGACGTCTTTGAATTGATAGCCCTTGGGTCCTCCGGGAATTATAGCCCAGACACCGTAGTCCTGCTGTGCTTTATCGCCTGCGGAGTCGAAGATAGTCCACCCGCTAGGACCGTAGTAAGTCTTAGCTACTTCTATCAAGGCAGCTCTTATAGCTTCCCCGTCATAAGTCCCTGCTCTAAGTATTGCCCAGCCAGCAAGTTTCACAGCATCATACAAGTTCTCACTAAATACACCTGGCTCAATGCCGAATTTCTGGATCATTCTGTTCTTGAAGTCTTCGTAGAGTGGATTAGCTATGAATAGGGGTCTAGTCCCGAATAATTTTACCTCAGACGCGAATTGACCAACTGTTGGGGAAAGCAATTCTTCCGCGCCGTGCGGTCCTTCAGAGATAAACCATCTAATACTGGAGAGTATGTCCGACCTAGCGGCGTGCGAGAGTATGTTAGCCCCGTCAGTATCGAAAGATATTAAAACTACTGCGTCAGCTCCCTCACTCTGAACTTTGCTTGCTAGAGTAGCTACCTCTGACGCGTAGTCTGACAAGCCTGTCTGATAAGGTAACTTAATCGCAGACCCACCCATCTCCTTAAAGTAATTCTCGAAGAAGTCAGCAAACGCTTTACCATACTCATCGTTTCTGTGGAACACTACGACCTTCCTAGCACCCTCTTGATACGCGAGGGCAGCCAACGCCTTAGCCTGACCAGCGTCAGAACCAACAGTTCTGAAAACGTAATCGTTAGGTATAGCTAGAGTAGGTGCGGTGGAAGACGGTGATATAAGAACTATCTTATTGCTATCAACATAGCTCTTAACAACCTTAACTTGAGCGCTGGCAGCAGGTCCTATAATAACCTTAATGCCTTGTTGAGCAAAACTCTGCACGTTCTGCAACGCTTTCTCCTCGGAAGTACCGTCATCCAGAATCACGGCACGGAACTCTACGTTGAAACCATAAGCCTGAACCTCCCTATTCAAATCCTCGATGGCTAGCTGAACCACCTTCTCCCAGATCTTACCAATTGAAGACAGCTCCCCGGAGAGTGGCAGGGTGAAGCCTATACTATATACTTTCTTTTCAGGAGTTACAGTTACGGTGGTAGCCGCACCGCCGCCAGTCATCGCGGCTATGCCGTAACCTGCAGCCAGACCTATTATTAGAGCCACTATTACTAAGGCAATAGCTCTCATATCGAATGCCATGTAGGTAACACCTCATATATTTTTCCCAGAAACCTTTTTAAGCTTTTTCATGCATACCGAGAATAATAGTCGTAAATCTGCTAATAGCGCGAATGTTTCTTTAATTCTTATTTGGTGACACTTTGATTTAGCAGTAATATAACATTAATCACATTAACGTTTGAGAAAATAGCTTCCCTCGGTAAATGATCATCATCTTGACTTAATACTTAGTTACGTGTAAGTCGTTACGTTAAATGTATCACATCGCCCGCGTAGATAAAGCGTTTAACGCCGGCTAAGTCTTCTACTATTAATGAGCCGTCTGACGCTACGTCAACCGCTACGCCCTCAATAACCCCCTCCTCAGTAACTACCTTAACTTTCCTACCTAGAGTTTCCGTAAGACCACGCCATTCTTCCAGGATCTTATCCGTCTCCTCATCAAGTAACTTAAGGTATGTTCCCTCAATCTCTCGAAGGATTTTCGCTAGTAGAGGGGTTCTAGGGACTTGACGCTTAAGAACTTCTTTAATACTTATTGCTTTCTCCCTTAGCTCGCTCGGTACTTCGTTATTAACGTTGATTCCCACACCTACGAAGAGAGCTGTTTTAAGGTCTTTCCTTCCTTCAATTAAGATACCGGCAATCTTCCTCCCGTTTACTAGGACATCGTTAGGCCACTTAACCACTGCTTTAATCTCGTAGAGCTCTCTGAGTGTCTTGGCTACTGAAGAACCTACTCCTAGGCTAAGTATTTGAAAATTGGTTGGCTTAGGTGGTGTAAGAACTAGAGTGAACCAAAGACCTCCTGAGGTGGCTAACCAGTTCCTCCCTAACCTTCCCCTCCCGGAACTCATTTCCTCCGCGATAATTACTGAGCCTTCCCCATAGCCTTCCTCGTAAAGCTTCATGGCTAGGTCTTGAGTAGACGAGCAATTCCTCACATAGAAGATCGCGTACCTCAACCTACTACCTACCATGCTTAAGTAAGTTTGCAAGTCGCTGAAGTCTTCAATCAAGTGCCGTTACCTCAGCTAGGCAATAAAATAATTGGTAGTTAGAAAAACTACGCGAAAACCTTAATAAACGTTAATATTGCGTCGATGACGTCTCTCAGAGACACCATGCCCACGGGTCTCTTCTCTGAATTAACTACTGGTAGGTGCCTTATGTTATTCTCGCGCATTTTCTGTAGTGCTTCATCTATCGGGGAACCGGGCTCTATGGTTACGGGGTTTTCAGTCATTATCATGTAGGCCGGCAGGTTCTTACCTATCTTCCCGTTAGCTATAGCGTATATGAGGTCTCTCTCAGTTATTATTCCTGTTAGGATCCCTCCTGAATCCACTATCATTACGCTACCTATGTTATTCTCGTTCATGATTTTAGCGATCTCCTCGACGGGGGTATCGTCTCTAGCGGTTATCGGCGGCGTACTCATGATGTCAGCTACTCTTATAGGGAACCTTCTACTACGTCTGATTACAGGCATTTTTACTAACACCTCCATGATATTAATTGATGGCAGATTAATAAGTCTTGGCTTTTCTACTTCCTAGTGTTTTCCTTGCTACATAGGTGATTAAGACAGTTGCTAGGTTTGTTGTAAGACCCCATATTATGAGGTGTATGCTGAATGGTTCTAGACCCCAGTAAGCATTCATTACGAGCACTGTCAGTTCCCCTACTAGTAAGCCACTTAAAACCTCGTATTTCTGGAGGTCTCTCCAGAAAATACCTATGAAGAGGCCTGGGAATAGCTGAGTCACGCCGGCATAACCCATTAAGAGTAAGTCAACTAAGAGTGCTGGAGACGTGTAAGCTAAGATCGTTGAAACTATCCCTAACCCCACCACAGCTACTCTAGTCAAGGTTACTAACTCCTTATCACTTAATCTATTCCTGAAGACTTGCTGTATTAGGTTTCTGGATATGGTGCTTGCCTGATCTAGTAGGAGGCCTGCGGCCGTGGAGAGGGATGCTGCCGCCCCGCCAGCGGCTACGAACCCCAACATTAGTGGTCCGAAAGCCTCGCTGATAAGTGTGATGAAGGCGTAATCACTACCTCTTAGTTGCGTTCCTAGAGCGAGAGCTACTAAGCCCATGTGAGTAACCCAGAGTGATCCTAGAACTAGGTACCAAGAGTTGAGGACCATGCCCTTCTTAATAACTTTAACGTCCTTAGCTGTGAAGAGCGTCTGCACTCTCTGAGACCAGCACCAAAAACCTATCCCAGTACCTATGACTGAAGATATGAACCAGGTCTCAGGTCTTAAGCCGCCGGGTCCCGGAAGGGTTAGGTGGGCTGGCGAGACCGAGGAAACCGCTTCGTAGAGGCCCGGCAACCCGCCGAAGTACTTAAGGATTATAGCCCAACTACCGCCAAACATTGTGGCAAGCATTAGAGCACCCAGGAACACGTTAGTCAACGCTATAGACATCATGCCGCCTAAGAACACGTAGAGAATCACTAAGCCAAAAACGATTACTGACAGATGTAGTGAGGGTAGCGAGCCATAGGATGTTGTATCAATTATTATCGATACTGCCTGAATCTGTAACTGCACGTAAGGTATTTGAAAAACTACCGAGATTATCGCGGCTAAGATCATTAATGCCTTACTATTATACCTCCACATGATGAAGTCAGATAGCGTTAGTAAGTTATGCTTCTTAGCTAAGCTCCATACTCGAGGAGCTACTAAGTACCCCACAACATAGCCTAAGAGTGACGTACCCCAGACAAATATCGTTGCGGCACCGTATTTGTAGGAGTAGCCCGCCGTACCTAGGAATGTGTAGCCACTATATATTACCGCGGCAGAGTTTAAGAAGAAGACAAGCGTCCCTAAAGTTCTGCCAGCAACTATGTAGGTATCTGCTCTAAGAATCCTGACTTTCAGTCTTGAGACCAGAACACCTATAAACACCGACATAGCTATAACGAAGAAAACTATGGAGGAAGCCAATAATGCTTCAGCCCTCAACAACATCACCTCTCAAACAAGTACATGAAAGTTATCACTAAAGTCGTAGCTACGGATAGCAATATGTAGTAGAACCAAAGCAAGGGGATACCTAAAACCTTAATATCAGACCTGTTAACCAGAGGTAGTAAAGCAATCCACACGACAAAGATAATCAAGCCAATAACGACCTGATGTTTTCTGGGTCCCGTAGGAGGTTCCTCCAACACATCACCCACAAAATAGGGATTATCAGATTAAAAGTTTTCAACGTGTACTATTCAAAGGAATAAAGATCCGTGGAGAAATTGGAGAGTTTTATGACCGCGTTATACTTATATTATTAAGTAAGCTTTCCGCAATCTCTCATCATTTATTAATGCTGAGCTCTCCCCTTCCAATACGATCTTGCCTGACTCCATCACGTAAGCTCTGTGAGAGATCTCTAAGGAGTTCTTAACGTGTTGCTCTACTAGGAGTAAAGTAACTTTCCATTCCTCGTTTAACTCCTTAAATACATGGAAGAGTTCTGAGACTATCTTAGGTGCTAAGCCGAGACTTGGCTCATCTAATAGCAGTATCTTAGGTCTCGACATCAAGGCCCTACCTATAGCGAGCATCTGCGACTCCCCTCCAGAGAGTGTGCCGGCTATTTGATTTCTCCTCTCCTTAAGCTTGGGAAATATGGTGAACACCATTTCAAGAGAATCATTAAGTTTTTGCCTCGCTTCCTTGTGGTAAGCACCTAAGTAGAGATTCTCAAGCACTGTTAAGGGTGCGAAGATCCCCCTGCCCTCAGGAACTAGCGCTAACCCCTTCTTGATCCTATCATATGTTGGGACGTCATCGATTCTTGAGCCATCAAACATTATCTCACCCTTGAAGAGGTTTGTGAGACCCACAATACTCTTCAAAGTTGTTGTTTTGCCAGCGCCGTTAGGACCTACTAAAGCTACAATCTCCCCCTTATCTACCCTAAGACTAACGCCGTGAAGAACTCTGAATACTCCATAGCCAGCTTCCACATTTATTAACTCAAGTAGTGTGTTCTTCACGTGCATCACCCTAAACAGGTTTAGTACCTAAGTAAGCTTCCACTACTAGAGGATCTCTCGCGACCTCAGCAGGCCTTCCCTGCGTTAGCAACCTCCCTTCATGTAATACCACTATCCTGTCACTGATGTTCATCACGAACCTCATGACGTGCTCTATCACGCCTAAGGTTATCCCCATCTCCCTATTAACCTTCTTAACCACGTCAGCTATAACGTCGACTTCATGAGGTCTCAGCCCAGCCACCACCTCATCTAGGAATAGTAGCTTAGGTTTGGTGGCTATAGCCCTAGCTAGATCCACTAACTTATGCTCTATCAAAGCAATATTCTTGCCGAGGACCTCGAACTTACTTCTAGGAATACCTACAAACTCAAGGATTTCCGCAGCTTCCTTTCTAGCTTTAAGAACGTCTTTAGTTCTCAGTAAGGCTCCGGCAGTGACTGCTTCAATTACTGTCATGTTATAGAAGGGTCTTATCTTCTGCCACGTCCTCGCAATACCTTTCAGTGCTATGAAGTGAGGTTGCTTACCTGTTATGTCCTCCCCTAAGAAGATGACTCTCCCGCTATCAGGCTTGTAGATCCCTGTCACGCAATTCACGAACGTCGTCTTACCTGCTCCGTTAGGACCTATTATACCCAGAATCTCGCCTTTAGTTATCCTCATACTCACGTTATTAAGCGCTATAATACCCCCGAAACGCTTACTAAGATTAATTACCTCGAGTAAGACTGCATCACTCACGAACACCACCCCATATTCTAGTCTTAACTTTCTTAACTAGTGTGTCCGTAAGTGATGAGAGTCCTTCAGGCCTTAAGATACCTACAGTTATTAGCAACACACCGAATAAGAGTAGATGGAGGCCCGGCAAGGCACCACCTAAGTAACCCCTCAAATACTCCTCAACGATCTTAAGTATTATAGCAGCAGTAAACACCCCGCTCACGGATCCTAACCCGCCCACTATACCTATTATAGCTATGTAGACTGATTGAGGACCGCTAAAGGTATTGTAGGAGAATGTTCTCTGCGAGACTATATATATGTATCCGACGAAGCCTAGGATAGACGCGTAAGTCATTAAAGCCAGCAACTTATACTTCCTTATATCTATGCCTACGGCCTCAGCAGCCACCTCATCCTCTCTTATAGCTTTCAGGTAGTACCCTACCTTACTCCTACTTATGTAGAGGTTTAACGAGATGACGAAAGCTAATACTATTAAGCTAAAGTAGTAGAGATTCTCCCAAGTCCTAAACCTGAGGTAGTACCAGCCCTCAAGGAGCGGTATATAGTAATCGAAAGGTCCTAAAACCATTATAGAGACTTCATGTAGAATCACCACCAGCGCGGCAGTTGATAAGGCGTACCACACCCCTCTTATACCGAAACGGAAGAGAGGATATCCTATAACAAAAGCTAAAGCCGCTGAGATTCCGGCACCTAAGAACATGCCGGCCCACGGCGTTATATTATATTCCATCATTAGCATTGTCGCTAGTATCCCTCCGAGACCTATGTAAGCAAATGAAGCTAAATCTAGTTGTCCTGCATAACCACCAATTATGTTCCACGCGAGAGCTATAGAAGCCACTATGACGGATTGAAGAGCTAACAATATGTAGTACTGATTAAAACCTACTAAGAACGGTATAGACGCTCCAGCAACCACTACGATGAGAGCTGGTAAGATTATAGAGAATGAATCTCTCGACCTCACTTAATTCACCCCTTACCGAAAAGCCCCTGCGGTCTAAACCACAACACTACTATGAAGACCACGTAAGGTATTGCTAGACTAACCGTAGGCGAGACTAAGGTCATCGTCAAAGACTGTATAATCCCCACTATGATGCTTGACGCCAAAAGACCTGAAACCCCACCTAAACCTCCTAACGCTATTATAACCCAAGTCAGCAGACCGAAGGAAGAACCTATATAGGGATCGGCTTGCCCGAAAGTCATCCAGAGAGATGCTGCAAGACCTGTGAGAGCTATTCCGAGACCGAAAACCAATAAGAATATTTTACCTACGTTAATACCCATTAAAGACGCCACCTCCCTATCATAGGCAGTCGCTCTAATAGCTAAGCCAACCCAAGTCTTAGTTAGGAGGTAATGAACCCCTAACACTATGAGAAAACTGAGGAATGCGGAAACGAGTTTAGCCGCGTGAACACTAACTAAACCTAGATCCACGTAAAAGTTCAAATAGGAGATCTGGACAGCTCTAGGCTCTGCCCTAAACGTCATTAAAGCAAGGTTTTGTAGGACGTACCCCACCCCAACAGTGACTGCTATCTGTATTAATGGTTCCTTACCCAAGACAGGTCTTATAATGATCGTGTAGATAGCTGCACCAATCACAAAGAAGAGAGGTACCGTAATTACGGACATCAACGAAGGATCTGATCTCAGGCTGTTAGCCAGTATCCATACTAGGTAGGAACCTAACATGATGAAGTCCCCGTGGGCAAAGTTTATTATCCCCATGACGCCGAACACTAGCGAGAGTCCTAGAGCCATGATGGAGTATAGAAAACCTAGAAAGATCCCGTCTAGGATGCTCTGAAGTAATAGGTTAAGACTAGGTAACATTCTAGCTTCACCTGATCACATTAAAAGAATTATCTTAAGCTAAAAAACTTTAAGGTTTAAGGTCTCGGGAAAACTGGGGTTACGCCCTCCTCAGCTTCAGGCCATACTACCTTAGGCTGACCTCCAATGACTTGAAGGATCGCAGTACCTCCGTGGAGGTTCTCACCGTTAGATGCTAGCTTTACTCTACCAGTTGGGTATAATTGAGCCGCTATACTGTTAGAGTCGTTTAGATCTAGTGATAGGAAGGCAGCTCTCAAATTATCTGGGTTTAGTGGGTCTTCAGGAAACATTTGCCCTGCTTTCTCCAGCCCCTCGTAAACGAACATTAGTGAGTAGAATATAATGCCTGCTGCTTCAGTAGGTAGCTTACCATATTTTTGCTGGAATGCTTGTACAATACGTTTGTTCCACTCGGTCTGGCGAGCTGGGTTGTAGCTGTACGTGTTAGTGAAGTATTCTACGGCTTCACCAGCCTCTCTTATGGAGTCTGGATCCGTATAACCACACCCGCCAGCGCCGGCTATGAACTTGACCTTAATTCCTGAAGCTTGTAAGGCTTTGGCGAAGAGTATCCCGTCGCTAAAGTAAGGAACACTGAATATCACGTCCGGGTTTAAGTCCCTAATCTTAGAGATTATCGGTCCGAAATCTGTTATGGTGTACGCGTAGGTTATTGTCTCATTAGGTATCACACCCTTAGCTATTAATTGTGATCTCACACCGTTAGCTACGGTGGTGCCGAATATAGAGTCTTCATGAAGTACTACTACAGTACGTATCGTCATATTGGTTTTTTTAGCCATCTCTAGAACGAAGTCTACGGCAGCCTTGCCATGAGTGCTCGCTCTAGGAGCTAACCTAAAGACGTAGTTCCAGCCTTTCTCAGTTAGCCAGTCTACTAAGGCGTCCATAACTAAAGGTATTTTCTCCCTCTCAGTTACTTCAGCTACTGCAGCCGTAAGCCTACTTATGTAAGCTCCTAATATTACGTGAGGTCTGTAATTCGAGATAAGCCTCTCAGCAGCTAAAGCCGCTGAGTCAGGGCTTGTTCCAGCATCCTCAACGTATAACTCCAGCTTAGCACCACCCAACGAACTAACACCGCCTAACTCGTTATTTATTATATCTACTAAGAGTCTGGCGGCGTCAACCGCTTCCTGACCGAAGACCGCGTAACGTCCTGTTAAAGGCTCTATAATACCTATCTTAACTTTCTCTATAGTCGGCTTAGTAGTCGTGGTTGGTGTGGTGGTTGTGAGTGGTGGCTGACTAGTTAAGTATATCAAGACACCGGCCACAACGGCAATCACTATTATAAGACCTATCACGAGACTCATAGTTTTAGAAATAGCTTTTTTGAGTGAACGTTTTGACATCATAGTACACCTTACATTATAGATTCTAGCGAGAGTTTTTAAACTTTTATACTATCCTGAATCAGTGCAGCTTATTCCCTCTTAGATACTTAAATTGAACAACACATATTTTTAGTTTTTAGATTTCCGACATTACGACTGTGAATACTTATAAACGTGATATTGAATTAAGACTTTCGTTGACATGGTGAGGGACGATCATGCGTAGTGTGGGGATCTTGGGCGCTGGCAGGATAGGGTCAGCTATTATTAGAGCTCTCAAGTCATGCACGCCTAGTTTAGAGGTTTACGCAAGCGGTAGGAGTGAGGAAACTTTAAGTAGGGCTTTAAGATTTGGTGCTAAGGTAAGCAGGGATAACGCTTACGTAGTACGTAATTCTGATTTAGTAATCGTGAGTGTTAAGCCTTATCATTTCTTAGATGTCTATAATCAAGTCCCAATTGATTTCTGGTCAGGTAAGTTAGTAGTCTCCGTGATGGCTGGCGTTAGGTTAGAGACTCTGAGCAGGGTTCTACAGGGAGCTAAAGTCTTCAGAGCTATGCCGAATATTAACACGTTAGTAAGTAGGTCTGCCACCGCCATAGCAACCAATAATAACAACTCAGAAGACCGCTCCCTCATAGAAGGTGTTTTTAGGTGTTTCGGTAGTGTGTATTGGGTTCCTGAAGAATACCTAGATATTTGGACGAGTTTAGTGGGTAGTGGGCCGGCATTTATGGCTGAAATAATAGACGGGCTCGTCTTAGGAGCTGTATCTTCAGGAATGACTAGAGACATAGCTTACAAAGCAACGCTAGACATGATTGAAGGAACAGTGAAACTACTGAGGGAGCTAGGCACACACCCCATAGAAATCAGGGATGAAGTAACGACACCCTCAGGCACCACGATCCAAGGGCTGAAGATACTAGAGAGTAAGGGAATAAAAGCAGGCCTAATAGAGGTGGTAGAAACCTCGTTTAAAAGGTCTAGAGAGATAGGGATTGAGATAGATAATTCCATAAAAGCAAAATTAAGCCGTTGATTTATTTACTTCTTGTCACGTGTTCACCGCGAGTCGAGCACAAGGCATTGACTATATACCGAGAATGGCGTCATGCTTTAACGCTCTTGCTAACGCTTCTAGCAAACATCTTCAGAGACCCGAGCAACTCGTTAACCGAGCCTAGCTCAGCCTTAGAAACTATTTCGACCGCGTTGCGGTCCTTGTACGCCGATAGCTTTAGCAGGGACTTAGTTCTTGAATCTATTATCTTCCTAATTAAGTCTAGGTCTCTGGGCTCCTCATAAAAAACCTCGTAATCGCCCTTACTAGTCTCCACGATGGTTCTGTTCAGTCTTTCCGCTCGCTCATTCAGATCCCTCAGTAGGACGTTGAGTAACCTAGACTCGTTCTTCCTAACTGCATGGAGGTCTCTTAAGACGTTTCTTCCGGCGAGCTCCAGCATTACGGTTACTCGGTCTTCATGCCCCAACGCCCTAGCTATCGGGTAGTAAAAGAGGGAATGCTTTGGTGCAGTGGTTAAAAGTACGTACACGTTCTTCCCATCCTCGAGCTTATACCTAGCTCTATACCCGACTAGATACCCTAGAAGAACATATTCCTTATCACTCGGTCTCAACTCTTTCTCAAGTTCCTCGGTGAATTCCTTAATAAACTTGAGTATCTTTCTCCTAGCTCTGAAGTACCAGATCACTGAAGCAGATGACGCGGCCACTAATATCGTGAAAGCCACTACTTCTATAGCCAAGATCACACACCCTTAACTACCGTTACTGCCTCCCTCAGCCTCAGGATGTCCTCCAGTTTTGACGGGGGGTTACTGACGTAAGGTATCATTATAGATCTACCGGATAAACTTGTGAACTCCTCGATAATAGCTTTCTGTTCCTCGTAAGACCCTAACTTAACAGCAATATCTTCCGGGAGGACCTTATTCATTACCAACAATTTGGGAGACGCTGAGAGCTCCTCACTCAGGAATTTAAGGACTTCCTTCAACTCGTACATGGGGAGGGGTTCGGGGTTCGTTACGGCTACGAAAGACGTTCTTGAAGGATCTGTTAAAGCTTCTTTAACTTTACTGTATTTCTCCCGCATCTCATATAATCTGATTAGTGCCGGATCACTAACCTTGATCTCCCTACCTAAAGTCTTAGCTATCACGTACCTAAGTGACACGATCCTCTCCCTTATATTAATTAATTTCTCAAGCCATATGAGGTAAAGCTTTGGCAATGTTAAAGTTCTTAAGGAGATGCCTGTGGGTGGGGTGTCTATCACTATGAATCTGAAGTTCTTGTTCTCGTAAGCATTACTCAACCAGTTAAGGAATACTTCCTCCTCAACTCCTGGAGCGTACTTAAGAGCCTTAGTAATGTCTTCTAAGTTAAGAACTGAGAGTGAGGGAAATAAGTCGCTAATCAAGTCCGAGTATCTGGACGTCAACTCCCTAGCGGAAGCCTCAATATCTAGTTGACTCACGAAGAAACCATCACTTACCTCAATCACTTCAGCCGGCCTATCTATATTTAAGTATTTGAGTATGTGTTTAGCTGGGTCAAAACTCACTAGGAGTGTTCTCCCCAATTCACTTAACTCTCTAGATATTAGTATTGACGTGGAGGTCTTCCCCACACCTCCCTTACCCAAAACCATGACTACGTGTGGAGCTCCCTCAATAGGTTTCAGTAAATCAACTAAGTTAATCACCACTCACCACCCAGGGAAGCCATTAAATCTCCTAACACGTCTTCACCTCTCACAGCCCTATTCTCAAGAATCTTGACCTCGTTCTTGAGAGCCTCAAGTAATTCTAGGCTGAGGATAGGGGAGAGCATAGTAACCCCTACTAAAGGGCCTAAAACTATTGTTAAGAAGGTTGCCTCAAGTTCGTTATGCTCCAGTTCGAGAGCACTAACGCTATCCTCAATTATCGCTTGATTAACTCCACTAACGAAGCTTATGAACTCCCTCAAAATCTTCTTAAAAACCTTAAACATTTCCTCACCCACTCCATAAACCTACTTAAGCAACCCACCTAATAAACTGAGTGTTAGAAACTAGGAGACCACACGAGAAGAACTTAGAAAGTCCTCAGAAAATTTTGGGTTGAGAAGAAAAATTATCGTTTATGATCTGGCTCTCCTGAGTCCTGTAACGAAGAGTCCTATTAGCAGGAAATCAAGCACTACTGATATAGCTACTACTGTTCCCGCACCGATTTGGTAGAGTGGCGGTAGTCCGGGAACTACAGCGTAAAGCCACCATATAAGACCTGCAGTGACAGTTATCCATAAGAAGAGCGCTGGAATCATTATTAGCAGTGAAGTACCTCCCCTAACCTTCTGTATTGCGTAAGCCCATAACGCGGCGGTAAGTAAGGCTAGTGCTGCTAGCAACTGGTTAGTGCCTGCGAACGCAGGCCAAACAATCGAGTACGCGTAGACTACCGTAGTCTTGTTAAGTTCCGGTATGTAGACCTCTATCTTGGGGTAAGCCATGATAGCGCCCAGAATTACTGATATAACTGAAGCAACCCACCTATTCGTTATTACTTTGTAGGCTAATTCGTTCCTAGGCTTGAGCCAGTCAAAGAGTTCTCTCCAAGCAAATCTAGCCAACCTATTAGAGGTGTCTAGGGTGGTTAAAACGAACCCTGTGAGAGCCCAAGCAGCGAACGTCCTGAAAGTTAGGAAGGTACTCTCAAATACTGCGGGACCGAAAATTCTTGACCAAGCTACTGCTTGTTCTAAACCGTAACCAACAGTAAATCTATCCACTCCCCCAAGTCCCGTGATGATCGGGGTTGCCGTAGTGTTTATGCCCGCCTTTAAGAGTGCTTCAGATACTGGGAGACCTGTGGCGGAAGCTAGTGCCGCGAAATTCCAGGCGAGCGCGATGGGCGTGATCACGGCGAGCGAGGAGACCGCTCCCTCAGTTAACATACCTCCGTAACCAACTAGCATAGCATCTAACTCACTAGATAACTGCTTGGAAGTAGTTCCGGAACCAACTACTGAGTGGAAGCCTGAGAGAGCGCCGCAAGCAATAACTAACGGGACTGTTGGCCAGAAGTAAGCTATGGAGGCCCTGCCCGTTGAAGTACCTGCCAATGCCCCTATCAGGGTGCCTGGACCTGCGAAGCTTGTATATATAGGGCCTGTGAAGGTGTAATTGAATGAGAAGAGCGCGCCTATAATAGCTAGGGCTACGAACGCCCAAAGCAAGTAAGCGTTTATGTAGTCTCTGGGTTGCAGGAGATACCAGACAGGCAGGGCTGCCGCGACAATAGAGTAAAGTGAGAGAACTACCACCCACGCCTCGTAAGTCAGGTGGAGAGGAACGTTTAAGGAGTAGAAGAAAGCTAATATCAAGAGTATTAAAGCTACTACAGTTCCCTTCTTAACACTTAACCCGGTTCTGTAGACCAGCAACCCGAAGAATAGCGCTATAGGCATGAATAGAACTGATATCGTTGCCGCGGTTGGAGTGCCCACGAAAGTTGATGAAGCCACACTGAAGAACGCTGCTAAAACCAGCACTAGAGCGAACCAGACGTACGCGAGGAATATGTACTTAGCTTTCCTCCCCATCAAGTTCTCGCTTATGCTCATTATGGATACTCCGCCGTGCCTCACGCTAGCCATTATAGCCAAGTAATCGTGGACAGCCCCTATAAATATATTGCCGAAGAGAACCCATATGAGCGGCAGACCCCATCCCCACACCATCGCTAGTGCGGGACCCACTATAGGACCTGCCCCAGCTATTGACGCAAAGTGATGTCCGTAAAGCACGTACTTGTTAGCCGGCACGTAATCAATCCCGTCGAATTTCTCGAAGGCGGGGGTTACCCTATCTGGGCTCGCTCTCGCGACTTTCTTCTCAAGTATCTTCTTCCCATAGAAGACGTAAGCTAAGCCGTATATCGCAAGGGTTACTACTAGTATAAGTATTACTGGTGTGGCGTCCATTGCTGACACCCCTAACTCAGCTTCCTCCCGGTCTTAGCCTCAACCAACTTCTTAAGGTTTGTAGGCACTTCACCGAGCCACAGCGCAGGACCTAAAATGATTAGTAGAAATCCCGCGGAAATCAGTATGGCGTCATTAGTCACATCCCCTTTAACTCCTATCCTCCCTGTCGTTAAACCGACGTAAAGTATCTCGTAAGCGAATATTAAGAGGCTTAGGATAGTTATTATTAGACCCAAAGCCTCTCTAGCCTTCACGAAAGGGACACCTCAAATAGTATATACCGAAGAAGCATTTAAAAGCGTTTCCCCGCTAATGGTATTCGTTGGTATCCGTAAATATTTGTAGATTCGTTAGCGGGGAAACGCTCTTAACCTTAAAAGAAAAATCATTAATTTTACAATATGTTCACGGCGATGTTGTCGTAAGCATGTATTTTTGATAAAAATAATTATTTTTGAATTTCGTAGTTAACGTAATAGACCCATATTAATTAAGGCTCTCTTAGTTAAATTGACGAGCCACTTACTCTCATGTGTAGATTTACCCGTTATCACCAATTCACTAATGATTCTTCTTTGTTCTTCATCAAGCATCATCAGACCTAACATGAAAGCTTTCTCCTCAGTTGTTAGAGGAGCCCCTAATTCCCCTGGTAATTTTGTTAAGGCCTTCCCTAAATCGCTTAAGCCCCAAACATCATCCCCTACCTTCACCACTAGCGGATTCCACGAAAGCAACACGTACTTTACCCAAGCACCACGCGCTCTAAGTTTAGGATACTTCTCACGTAACTTAACACCTATCTCTTTCCGCGTCCTAGGACCTTCCACAAGCATCCTAGCTATATCCCTACACCTAACATCTAGTAGAGGCGTAAGGACCCCCGCAACATTCTCTACTACAGAGTTATTAAACCCGCCTCAACACTTTATTAACTCACAGAAATTTATTAATCCCTTCACAAGATATTCATGTATGAATCCTTGAAATCTGTGAGGTGTGTTTAGTGAGCGTGCCTGCATTCATTCTAAGGAGACTTTACGTTAAAGGAAGTCTCAAGAACGTTGAGAACGGTTTTGAGTTCTCACTAAGGAACGTTCTTGCAGACGCTGAGCTAGTTAAGCCGCTAGAAATATACGTTGACGACACACAAATACCCTTAGAAAATGTTACGTTAATTGCTGGAACAACTAGCATCTCAAACAAAGACATAGCAGAATCGAATCCCGTTAAATTCTCGCTAAACATGACGTCGACTATAAGAGTAGATGGAGCGAAGCTTGAGCCAGGGGAGCATAAAATAACTCTCGTTGTTACGGTTAAAGGCTACGGCACGATAAAATTCGACATAAGAGATACCCCAAGTTCTCTCACGTCTTAGAATATGTTTTCACTAAATCACATCTCGTTCTTCTTGTAAAGTTTTTTATCTTTTTGTTGATATATATTAAGGTCATGAACTATGATGAAGTTTCCGCCGGACTTCTTACTTGGTTTTAGTGAATCAGGTTTTCAGTTTGAGATGGGTTTCCCTGATCAGACGGACCCCAATACTGACTGGTGGATATGGGTTCACGACCCTGATAATATCGCTTCAGGCATCGTAAGCGGGCATTTACCTGAGGAAGGCCCTGGTTACCTGACGCTTTACAAGATAGACCATGAAATAGCTGAGAGATTAGGTGCTAACACGTTAAGACTAGGTGTAGAGTGGAGTAGGATCTTCCCTAAATCTACTAAGCAAGTACCAGTCGCCGTAGAAAGAGATGAGGAGGGAGTTATAACTCGCGTTGAGATGAACGAGAATACCTTAAACTTGCTTCGAGAATTAGCTAATAAGAAAGCGATAGAGACTTATAGGTACCTACTTAAAGACTGGGTTAGCAGGGGAAAGAAATTAATACTTAATTTAAATCACTTCACCCTCCCCTCCTGGCTTCACAACCCGGTAGAACTAAGGCTTCGCGGAGTCACTTCAGCACCCTCAGGTTGGTTAAGCGAAGATTCTATTATAGAGTTCGCAAAATATGCTTACCTAGTAGCGCACGAGTTTTCCGATCTAGTAGATATGTGGAGCACGCTTAACGAACCTAACGTAGTGGCTACTGCAGGCTACTTAAACGTCAAGTCCGGCTTTCCCCCGGGACTCGCAAGCATGGAGTACACCATGGTCGCGCTGAGAAACCAGATAATCGCTCACGCAAGAGCTTACGATACTTTAAAAGAAGTCACTAAGAAACCTGTTGGCGTAATACATAACTTCATGTGTTTTGAGCCTTTGAATCCTGAGAATTCAGACGATGTTTCCGCAGCGTTTAACGCGTCACTATTGTATAATCACTTATTCATAGACTCTGTCACTCAGGGGTCATCCATGCTGGTATCATCAGATTCGCTGAGGAACAGGCTTGACTGGATAGGCGTGAACTACTACACACGAATGGTTGTTACGTCAGATAAGAAGCTAATGACTGGGTGGAGGTATGTTCCGGGTTACGGATTTCTCTGTACGCCTGACGAGCTGAGTAAGGCTGGTAAACCCTGTAGCGACTTCGGCTGGGAAACCTACCCGGAAGGCCTGGAGAAGGTGTTGCTCGAAGTATACGAGAGGTATAAACTCCCGATAATTGTGACCGAGAACGGCATAGCAGACTCCGCAGATAAATACAGGTCTTCCTACATCTTAACACATCTCCTAAGTGTTTTGAGAGCTTTAGAGAAAGGAATTGATGTTAGAGGCTACCTGCACTGGGCTTTAATAGACAATTATGAGTGGGCCATGGGCTTCAACATGAGATTCGGCTTAGTTAAGGTAGCCTTCTCGACTAAGAAGAGGTATCTAAGACCTAGTGCGTTATTCTTCAAGGAAATAGCGACGAGACACGAAATACCTGAAGACATACTATTCGTTTAGAATCTTAAGGACCGAGTTGATTAAACTTGATTAAACTAATTAGTAATAAAAACGTTGATATCCGGATTGAGTCAATAAAGATTCTGGGAGTTAATGAAGAACGCGAGATCAAACGTCGCCCCACACTTATTCAGGAAGTTAATAAGTCCACGCTTTACGTTTTCGAGGATGACGGTTATAACCTGGAATTAAGAATTGACGAAAACGATGGGATTTCAGTGCTTGGCGCGGGAATACTCACGTCCTCACAAAAACTGGGTATTGAGCCTTTAGAAATCAAGATCTCGATAAAACCATTACCGGAGAAAACACTTGTCTTAACGAATCTAAACTTCCTAGGGAAAACGTATGAGACCGCTATGAGGTATTACAATATGAAGGTACTAGGTGTTGAGAAAGGGGTTCCTCCGCCAGAGAATATATCCCTCCCTTCCCAGCACGCACCCTTAGACGTGATCCAACATTATGGCTCAGTACCTGCGTGGTTGTACCCAATTCATGTTGACGATATAGGTAAAATACCCTCATTCACTGTCATGATCTTATCGAGAATTAGAGAATACTACTTCGCGGCGTTAGGGCTCGCGGATAACTCAGTAACGTACTTTCACCCAGGTACGTGTATCAAGCCGTACACAGGATTTGAAGAAGACACGTTAAGGTTCACTTGGCTTGCTGCCCTAGGCCTCAAGAACAACCCGTACGAATTAATTGAAAGATTATTTGAGCAAGCTAGTTTAAGGCTTAACTTTAAACTACGTGTTCATAAAGAGAAACCTAAAAACTTTAGTGGTCTTGGCTGGTGTTCTTGGAACGCCCTAGGGTTACGTGACTTAACTTCAAAGAACGTACTCAGCGTAGTTAGAGACTTAATAGTAAGAGGGATTAGGCTCTCGTACGTCATAATAGATGATGGCTGGCAAGCAGAGAAGGAGGAGGAGCTCCGAATACCTGGATACGCACCTATCAAGCTTAGAGTACTTGAAGATCTAGAACCAAATAGTGAAAAATTTGAGGGAGGGTTTTCCACCCTAGTGAGAGAACTAAAGAATCTAGGAATACGACACGTAGGTTTATGGCATACTTTAAATCTCCACTGGGGAGGTTTCTCTGAGAGAGTGGCTAACGAACTTAATGTGGCGACGATTAAATCGTTAATACAGCCAGGGTGTGCGTTATCTCCTTCATTTAGTGAGTACTTCAGAGCGTATAAGAACCTCTACAGCAAACTTAATAAAGAGGGGTTTTCTTTCGTTAAGGTAGATAATCAGTGGATTATTGAGCCACTTTACTTGGGTGTAGAGAATGCAGGGTCTGTAGCTAAGAAAGCTCAAAACGCGTTGCAGGAAGCTTCCGTTGAGTCAGGACTGGAAATACTTAACTGTATGTCGATGACCCCCTCCTGCCTCTTCAATTATTGGAGAAGTAATGTGGTGAGAGCTTCAATAGATTACGTTCCTTTCTGGCGCTCCGGAGCTAAATTACATAATTATCTCTGCCTCTACAATAGTTTGCTAGTGTCTCAAATAGCTTACCCCGACTACGATATGTTCATAACCTATGACGAAGCCTCACTCCTTCACCTGATTTTCAGAATCTTGAGTGGCGGGCCTATATACATTACGGACAGGGAAGCAGACAAGACTAACTTTGTCTTACTAAGGAAAATTCTCTTACCAGATGGTGATGTCGTGAAACCAGAGGAGCCGGCCCTACCCACCCTAGACATATTGTTCAAAAACCCCTACATGGAGCCCGTACTACTTAAGGCTTTTACAAAGGTAGGGAAACATTTCGTGATAGGAGTTGGCAACGTATACCGTCATGGTGGCGTAGTTAAGGATAACGTTTCACTAGCTTTCACAAAGTATCGCATACCGCGTGGTGATTACTTAGTGTACAGAGTATTAACTAACGAGAGATTCCTCGTAGATAGTCCAGACGAGAGAGTAGAAATAGAATTAGATGAGTTAGAAGCCGATGTATTAGTGTTTACTAGGATAGAGGACGGGTTAGGCGTGGTAGGTCTCAGGGATTATCTCCTGCCGCCATACCCTATCAGAATAAAGAATGAAACTAGCGTTGAAACAAGAGCTCCAGGCACACTTATTTATTACAAAGACGGTGATATTATTGAGATAAGTCTGAGAGAAGGGGTTTTACACGAGCTGTGAGGTGCGTGAAATATGGTCGTCAAAAAGTTCACGATTCTATTCTTTATCACTATGCTGACGATGCTTTACGCGGATCAAAATCTAATAGCTCCGATGTTAAGAACTTTAAGAAATGAGGGTATAATCATCGGCGGAGAGGAAGACTGGTACTATTATGCAGGGTTGCTAGGAACTATCCCGGTACTCTCCGGAATAATCACAACGTTTGTGTGGGGATATCTCGCAGATAAATTAAGTAGGAGATTGCTGTTTGCGGTAGCGGTGCTTGTTGGCGAGATACCGTGTTTTCTGACCGCTTTCGCAAACGACTACTACCAGATGTTAGTCCTTCGGGCGTTGACGGGTGTTGGGATAAATGGGGCGGCACCAGTAGCTAGAGCGTTGATCTCCGATCTTTACCCCCCAGAGGAGAGGGGTAAGGGCTACGCGTTATATAACTTTGGTTCTGGTTTCGGAGTGCTTCTCGGGATGCTATTAGCCGGGATAGTCCTAAGCACAGGTCTGAGTTGGAGGGTTCCGTTCATGATAGCAGCAGCGCCTAATTTCGTCTTAGTCCCGCTATTTTTGTTGACCGTCAAGGAGGTGAAGCTAGGGTATGCTGAGCCGGAAATAAGGAAGTTCTACGAGATGGGTTACGAGTACAAGTTTAGGATAAATCTAAGAGAATTCTTCGCGGCATTAGTCACTACCCCAACGCTGATATTTATGTACCTTCAAGGGATTCCTGGAACTTTCCCGTGGGGCGCGATACCTTATTGGGCACCCACGTTCTTTCAGGAAAAGTGGGGATTATCTGAGGCTACAGCAACTTTCATAGTGTTCGTAGCCGGCATGGGAATGATGATGGGGTACTTCGTAGGCGGGCTCCTCACAGACAAGCTTATAGGTAAGGGTCTATCTAAGGGTAGGCTGATAGTGCCTTTCACCGGCATTCTTATAGGCACGTTCACGGTAATAACGCTTCTCTCATATCCTTATCCTTACGGTGAAGAAACGCTTACCGCACTAATCCCAGTAATCGTAATTAGCCTACTCGGAATGATCTTCGTGACTTTCGCAGCCCCAAACGTCCCCGCAGTCCTCAGCGAAGTATCGTTGCCAGAACATAGAGGAACTATTTTCGGGATGTTCAACATAACGGATAATATAGGGTCTGCCTTTGGTCCAGTAATAGCTAGTGCCTTTATGGTGTTCTTCCAATCAAACGGTGTTCCAGAACCAGACAACATGTTGCTTGGTCTAATAGCAGTAAGTCTTTTATGGGTTCCGTGCGCGTTATTATGGCTCCCCGCTTTCAGAACGTATGAAAAAGATAAGAAAAAGTTGAGGAAGACTCTAGCTGAAAGAAGCATGTAGAGGTTTGGGGGCTTAAACAAAGTTTTCATTACTAACTCGTGCTCCCTTCTCATAATCTATTCTAGCCCCATCATCAACCGAGACGATCCAGCCTCTCCTCACAATATCCCTGATTTGATGCAATACTTTACGTCCCTCCTCCTCACTCCCAATTAAGGCGAGTAAAGAGCCTCCCATACCCGCACCGGAAATTTTCACGCCTAAGGCACCCGCTTCTAACGCTTTCATCCTAATTACTTCCAGCTCGGGAGTACTTACCTCATAGAGATCTCTTAGTAGGACATGCTGGTAATTTATTAACCCGCCAAGAAGCCTCAGTACGCCGTTGCCGGACTTAGAGGAAGCAATTAAACAATCAGGGCATTCCTTCTCTAGAAAATCCTCTATTAACGCGTTCAAATCCTTAGTCCAGCCTTCCTCGATCAATTTTAGCGCTAGTATTGTTGATGCATGCATCTTCAGCGTGAACACTATTCTCTTTCTTGACGTTGGGTTCACGTCCTCTAGTAATGGTGCAAGCACCTCTAACTTAAGATCACCCCAATCCGTTTCATAAACATCTTCCTTCAAGAATGTTCTAACGTCTTCCGAGAGCTTCGAAGACTTCAGTAAGTCATGTAATCCGTTAACAAGCTCTCTTATCCGCGCTGAGTGAACGCTCCTGGTAGAGTGCTTAATGCCTGAGTCTAAGACTACGAACTTTAGCGGGAACCCCTTGAAGGTCTTAGTCCTAAAAGGGGGTTTCGTCTCTATCAACGTAATGCCTCCCATCACGGAACCGTACTGATCTAGCCTCCCGCAAGGAACGCCCATCACTTCATGCTCACTCTGGTAAGCTAGTTCAGCGATTTCCTGCCTAGACAGCCTTAACCTAAACAACTCGTTTAAGCCTGTGAGAGTAGCTACTTGCAGAGCCGCGCTACTAGCTAGCCCGGAAGCTATGGGTACTTCACTATAAATGAGCATGTTAAAGTTTCTCACCTCAAATCCTTTCTCACGGAGAGCTATAATGACGGACCTAACGTAGTTACCGAACCACTCCCCACTCCTTAGCGAAACATCGTTAACATCGAAGATATCCACGCACTCATTACCTTCTTCACACAAATTCAGGGAAATTACTCTCGATGTAGCCCTGGCTTCCGATATAGCTACGTAAGCTCTCTTATTAATAGCTACTGAAACGACAGGCAAACCCTTGTAGTCCTGATGTGTATTAAGGAAGTCTAGACGTCCCGGCGAGGACGCGATCAAGGAAGGTGAATCACTAAAGAATTTCTTAAACTCTCTCAAGGATTTAGCAAGAACGTTAGAAGCAATACCCAAGCACATCACCCAGCTTCTTAACACCCTCTCTGCAAGCCTCTCTTAATTCCTTGGCTCTCTCCTCAGGCACCCCGTCGTAAGTGAAGGTCCAGTAACCCCACTCAATTCCTGCAGCGTACTTCAACTTATCTCGGTCTCTGTACGGCTGGTAAAACTCCACGTGGAAATGATATGGGTAATCTCCTTTAGAGGGGTGGTTATGTAATGCCATAATGTACGGAGCGTCACGTTCTAGAAGTGTGTTGTAAGTGGCTGTTACTACCCTCAAAGAATCCGCGAGGAACCTCAGGTCCTCGTCACCGAATTCATTAATAGACCTCACGTGCTTTTTCACGTAGATATGTAATTCGTAGGGCCACATAGCGTAATAAGGTAGTAAGACCGTGAAAACAGGGTTCTCATACACGAGCCTAGACTTACGCCTGAGCTCATACTCTAGTATATCGCAGAGAACACACTTAGAGCGCTTGTTCCAGTAATCTTGGAAAGCCTCTATCTCAGCCTCAATCCTAGGCGGTATGAAGGGTAAGGCGTATATCTGTGAGTGCGGATGCGTTAAAGAAACCCCTACCTCTCTCCCTTTATTCCTGAATATAGCGACGTATTCTACGTAACTAAGCTTGGAGAGCTTCTCATACTCCTCCCTATAAACCCTAACAACCCCCCAAACGTGCTCGAGGCTAAGTGTGTGCAGATCTCCTTCATGCTCCGGAGTTTCAATGACGACTTCAGACACGCCCCTAGCATCTAGCACTTTATAGAGAGGGAAATCCGGCTCGGATGCCGGGGTGGGGTTAGGAAGTAACGCGGGGTATCTATTAGGCAGAACCACCACGCTCCAAGACCTTAAGTCCCTGAGTTCCGGTGCTCCAGGACAGAATGGGCAAGGGAAGCTTTCCTTCTCATCCGGCCTCCAAGGCCTGACAGCTCTGTGGGGAGCTACGATAATCCACTGCTTAATGAGGGGGTTCCAGCGGATTTCGTGCATTTACCTACCCAACATAATATTCTTGATTTATTGTTAAATTCTCGTCAATTCCCGCGCTGTCAGCGTGGTGGGCCTTCCTTGGGAATCAGGCAATCAGGTTGTTGAGGGTTTCTCGCCCTGATGACCAAAGTCTTGGCGTGCGGGCGATCTACCTAAAATGTTCATTAGAGCTTTCTGACCTAGAGCTCTTTCTCTAATCTCGTCAATTAATTCTCTTATAAATGTGTCAAGAGGGACGTTACTTGCTTGCAGGTTCCCCCTACCCCTGATCGTCACGGTTTTCTGCGCTACTTCCTTACGCCCGACTACTAGTACGTAGGGTATTGCTTGCTCGTAAGCCATCTTTATCTTCTTTTGGAGTGTTTCATCACTTAGGTCTTCCACTGCTCTAATACCTGCGTTCTTAAGCTTTCCCGTGACTTCTAACACGTACTCAGCCACGTCCTTGGACACAGGCACTACAACCACCTGAATAGGGCTTAACCATGTTGGTAGCCTGCCCTCAAACTCTTCTATGATTATGGCCATGAATCTCTCAATACTCCCTAATATGGCTCTATGAATCATGACAGGTCTTTTCTTACTTCCGTCACTATCCACGTACTCCAGGTTGAATCTCTCAGGTAACGCGAAATCTACTTGTATAGTGCTGCATTGCCACCACCTACCTAGAGAGTCTCTAAAGTGGACGTCTATTTTCGGCCCGTAGAAGGCTCCCTCACCTTCCTTAACCTCGTACTGAATACCTAGCTTATCGAGCGCGCGCTTAAGTGACTGAGTCGCTTTATCCCACGCTTCGTCAGAACCTATGTACTTCTCCGGCTTAGTTGAGAGATATATCCTGGTATTCTCCCTAGCTATGCCAAACAAGGAGAGAAGGTTAAAGACCTCCCTAAGTATGTTCCCAACCTCTAACTCAATCTGGTCTTCCCTCACGAAGGCGTGTCCATCGTCTTGCGTGAATCCTCTAACTCTAAGTAAACCGAATAACTCCCCTCTCTTCTCCCACCTATAGACAGTGCCGAACTCAGCAAGTCTTATGGGGAGGTCTCTATAGCTCCTGGTTCTGCTCTTGTATATTAAGATATGTCCGGGACAGTTCATCGGCTTAACCCCGTACTCCTCTCCATCAACGTCCGCTAAGACCATCTTATCTCTGTAGAGGTCGTAGTGACCGCTAATCTTCCATAATATAGATCTGTAAACGTGGGGTGTGTAGACCTCGCTGTAGCCTAGCCTGCTGTTTATTTCCTTAACCAGCTTTATTAACTCCTCCCTTATTAACTGCCCTTTAGGGTGGTATATGACTAGGCCGGGACCTGCCTCCTCATAAAAATCGAATAAGTCTAGCTTCTGACCGAGAACTCTGTGATCTCTCCTAATAGCCTCCTCATAATACTCAACCCACTCCCTATACTCACTTAAGTCATCGAAAGCCACACCAATAAGTCTAACCAAGCTAATGTCCTTAGCCGGATTATGAGCCGAGACGTTCTTTATTAAGATAGCCTTAACCACTTTTTCAGAAGGCCTCACTTCAGACTCTAGAAAAACCTTGACGCCGTTCACCTCATAAGCAGTGCTTCGCCCAAGTAACCTAACAAGCTCGTCACTCACTAAGCCAACATATTTAGGGGAGGCACCACCAGAACTCTCCAGTTCTATGACGGCTCTCTCAACCTTCCTTACTAGACTCTCGTCAGGCCACTCACCTGAAGTTGATATGAAGTCACACTTAAACCCATCCTCACCCACGTTACAACCCACCGGTCTCAGCCAAGACACATCCCTAGAAATCACGTACTGGAGTAGTAGCCCTGCTCTCGCAAGCACTTCAGGTTTTAGAGAGACTATGTTTGGCGTTGCATTACCACCGACCTCTTATTGAGCATCACTTAATAAGCGTAGACAACCCTAATATATAGTTTCCAGCCACATAACTATGAAGACGACGCAGTAAAAAGAATAAATAAATCCGTAATGTTTTCATTTTTAATATTTTGTTGCACTTAGTTGGGAGGGCTTTATGAAACGACCTATAGTGTGAGTGATTCTGTTTTAGAAAGGATACTCCTTGAAGACATCCACTGTATAGATATAACTACGAGTGCTTTAAGAATCTCAGGGAAAGGATTGACGTTATAGTTACATCAGCTCCTTACAAAGCGAAACCAATAGATATTACGACCCTGACCTCCTCCCCGTCCTGAAGGGCGGGGTTTCCCCTTAGGACCAGGAGGTTTGGGATTACATCTCCCTGCTTTGGGAGATTTAATCCTGGGCTGGGTCTCCGGCCCATTACCCCTATCCCTCCTTCGAGAGACTCGGGGTTATGGGTGTTCCAGCTATCATAGTCTCGGGAGCATAATTCTAACCTGATGTGTTTGGCTCGCGTATTGAGTGTTGCTAGGGAGTAGCTCCCGAGACTCACGAACATCGACATTATCGTCATAAAGAACATCACCGAATACAGAGCTTATAAACTTTTCCGACCATCCCTGCCCTAAAGGACGAGGCTTTCAGTTGTAATAGAGAAAATCCAGTAGTCTCAGATCCACCCTAAGCTACTGCTCTTTAAACGTTAAGTTACGTACAGGAGGTCAGTGAGACCTATCCTTCAGCGGGACAGCACCAGATATTCTAATACGGACGTTTTCCCCGGTAGTTAATGAGGAGTAAGTGTTCCTAGCGATTATGATTCCATTGCTCGTACTAATTAACACTCTTTCAACGTCGTTAAGCTTTACCTTGTCTATGACTCTTCCCTGTATTTTACCGTGTGTGTTTATCCAAGCGTTGTTTGGGGAAATATATACTTTCTTAACCTCGGATCTCGTTTCAACACATGGATATAGAGGAATTCTCTGATTTTCTATGAGAGCATAACAATCGCCCTCATTAACTCTCACTTCATCAACTTCGAGGACGCTCCCAAGCCAAGCCAGAGCTTTCGGCTCTATCGTTGAGGGGTCAAGATCTTTTGCGGGTCCGCTGTAAAGCATTCTCCCCTCCCATAAGAAAAAAACCTTGTCTGCCCTGCTCATAGCCCATTCTAGGTCGTGCGTAACTATTATAGGAGTTAAGCTAAGCTCTTTAGCTATTCGCAGTATCTCCTCACATATGTTAATTCTTAGACCCGCGTCTAAGCTTGACTCAAGCTCATCTAAGAGAAGAGGGTTGCCACCACACACTAAAGCTCTCGCAATCGCAACCCTCTTAGCTTCCCCGCCACTTAGTTGGGAGGGATATCTTTCGGAGAGATGCTCAATAGATAATTTTTGCAAAGCCCATTTAACTTTCTCATTGATTAACTCCTCATTCATCTTCTTAACCTTCAAACAAAAAGCTACGTTATCGCGAACCTTCATATGTGTGAATAAACCGGTTTTTTGAGGTATGTAAAGAACGTTTCTTTTATGTGGGGGGACCCCATTCATGTTTCTATCATCGAAAAAGACTTGACCCTCGTAGGGGACTAGCCCAGCCATCACTTTAAGGAGTGTTGTCTTCCCAGCACCGTTAGGTCCTATAATTGTGGAAAGCTCTCCTTGAGAAAATTCCGCGGTAATATCGTGGAGAGCGTAATTCCTGATATTCTTAAGCAAAACTCTTACCAACGCTGCTCACCAACCCACTTTAAGGCGACTCTCTTCTCTAAATTATCTATTAACTCAATAACGCACACCATAATCAAGGATAGTACTAGTATTGTTGATAGGATATGCTGTACGTCTATAATCAAAGAATACTTGAGTAGTAGGTATCCTAAACCTGATGATAAAGCCACCATCTCAACCACGATCGTTGTTTTCCAGACCATTATTGCTTCAGTCTTCACTATGGGTAAGAGCTTGAGGAAAGTCACGGGCATGACGATTTCCCTAAGAATAGTCCAGGAATCAGCACCGAGAGTAGAAGCAACCTCTATCTGATCCCTGTCTACCGTCCTGCTAGAGCTCATGATACCGTAGAGTATCGGCGGGAAAGTGCAGGTGAAAGCTGCGGCTACAGGCAATTTCAGAGGCTCTAAACCAACCCACAAAATCAATAATGGAATCCACGCTACTGAAGGTGTGACGAAGAAGATAGTAGCTATTGGCTGCGCATACTCAATCAATCTTAATCCCACAAAAACGAACCCTAGAACCACACCGACGACGGTCCCTAAAACAAAGCCTAACCCAGCTCTAATTAGTGTGAGTCCAGCATTCTCGAAGACGGTGCGTAAATACTCGATATCTCTAAAAGACTCTATCACGCGACTAAATGGTGGGAAAATATATTGCGGGTAAATATTAATCCTGCCCGCAAACTCCCATAATAAGAAGAAAATAAGTAGAGATAAAACAACCTTCTCTATCTTCAAGTATCCTGCACCTCCACCACGAGAGAGCTCGCGTCATACCTCTCACGAATCACACCATTAGAGTAAAGGAAATCTATGTATTCTTGAATTTGCTGAACGTCCAACTCCGTGCTCCATTGAATACTTTGAATAGCTTTTATGGCAACGTCTTCGCTTATCCCTAACCATCTAGCAACGCTTGCGGCAGCGTATGAAGGATCACTCAAGAGTTTATGTACTTCACTCTCAACCAGCTTAACTATTTGCCTAACAACCTGAGGATTCTTCTCAAGATATTCAGGCGTAACGAAGATATAACTTCCTGGCATATCAGGCCAGACATCAGCGCCTTCAAGCAGTATCTTTAAACCATACGACTCAGCTACCTCAGGATACGGTTTTGGTAGGATAGCTGCTGTTATGGACCCTCCTATAAGGCCCGCAAGTATCTCCTGAGGCGGCAGAGACTTAATCTCTGAGAAGCTTAAGTTATACTTTTCTTGCATCTTTAGTGCGAGGAAGTAAGACTGTGTTCCAGGACCAGGCGTGTAAATTATTTGACCACTAAGATCCTTCAAGTCTTTAATTACGTTTGGATTGACAACGAGAGCGAAACCGCCGTCATGTACCTTACCAATTATTTTAATCGGGATTCCTTTATCCACCATCATTATTATGGGTCCCAAGCAAGCCTGCCCAGCAATTACGTCCCCCCTAGCAACTCCTGCCGCTAACTCCATACCAGTTCTAAACAGTAGTGTTTTAGTCACGTTGACGTTATTCTCTTCAAAACTCTTTTCATCAAATAATACGAAAAAGGGAGTAGCGTGCGCGTTGAATTCTACCCCTAAAGAAACACTTGCTTGAGTTGGGGATTGAGTAGTCAAATACGTTGTTAACATTATCGTTATAATCGCTACGATGGTCACGAGCATAATTCCTGTGTTTCTCCTCATCATGATCGTCACCGCTCACGCCATCGTAAATCACTTTATTTAACTATTTATAAGTTTTTACCTTATTAGTAAATGAGTTTATTTACATCATGCTTGAAAAACCGTATTACGTTTAAAATTATCTTTGGATATTAGATATTGGTGAAATGCTTGAGTACTATCCCCAAAACTAAACTTAAGAGGCTTGTTGTTGTAGATCCAGACCTCTGCGTTGGCTGCATGTCCTGTATGTTCGCCTGCTCGCGTAGGTACGTTGACGCGGGACTGGGTTACACAGCGATTCACGTGAGGAGCGTGGGCGGTGTTGAGAGAGGGTTCTCAGTCATAGTTTGTAGGGCGTGTAAGGATCCGTCTTGTGCTAAGGTATGTCCTACTAAAGCTCTTCTCTTGAGGAGGGGTGGTGGCGTCATACTGAATCCTAACCTATGTATTGGGTGCGGTAATTGCAGGAGTGCGTGTCCTTTCGGAGCTGTTCAGTGGAATGTCTACCTAAATAAGCCGGTCATATGTACTTACTGTGGTTACTGCGTTGATTTCTGCCCTTACGGAGTCTTAGCACTTGAGGAGGTTGATTCTTGATGAGCGCACGCGCGGTAATTGATGAAGCCTTGAGTAAGGTGCTCTACATAGACTTGACCAGAAAGATTTTCTGGATTAAGAGCAGGCCTGAGTTATTTACTAAGTACTTAGGAGGGACTGGAGTCGCTACACAGCTACTTAAAGAAGAGTTAAACCCTGAGGTAGACCCGCTCAGCCCTGAAAACGTTGTCGTACTGGCTGTGGGGGTCTTCACGGGGGTTTACCCCACCGCCTCCAAGGTAGTGGCGATGTTTAAGTCTCCTCTGACAGGCAACTTAGGCGAGTCTCACGCCGGTGGGAGAGCTCCGGTAGCTATAAGAATGGCAGGGTTCGGCGCGATAGTCATAAAAGGAGGGAGTGAGACTCCTGTGTACTTATCGATTCATGACGGTAAGGTGGAGTTCAAGGACGCCAGCGCTTTATGGGGCGTGAGGAGTTCTCTAACCATAGGTAAGGTTTTGAGAGAGAGGGAGCCATGGCCTGGGTTAAGATCTATAATGAGGATCGGTAAAGCAGGAGAGATGCTAGTTAGGTACGCGTCAGTCATTCTCGAGACGTATAGGCATTTCGGTAGGTTAGGCTTAGGAGCTGTCTGGGGAGCCAAAAAGCTTAAGGCGATAGTAGTGGGTGGGAAGAGGGATATCCCGGTAGCTGACATATCCGATTATAGGAAGGTCTACAAGGAATTATTTGATGAGATCACCAAGAGTCCGGCGATGCAGAAATACCATGACTTAGGAACCCCGGTCAACGTGCTACCTCTCAACAAGATTAGGGGACTACCTACCAGAAACTTAACGTCCAATGTTTTCGAAGGTGCTGAGGAAGTGAGTGGTGAGGCCTTCGCTGAGTACTCACTAGCTAGGAGGGTTGCATGCGCTCACTGCCCTGTAGCCTGTATTCACATAGCGGTCATAAGAGAGAGATACCCGCACGAGAAATACTTCTATACTACCAGATATATAGGATACGATTACGAGCCCATATACGCTCTTGGCACCATGTTAGGGATTAAAGATAGGGAGGGCTTACTCAGACTTATAGAGGAGGTTGATGTGGTGGGTCTTGACGCTATGAGTACTGGGGTCGTGCTAGCCTGGTCTACCGAAGCTTTCAAGAAGGGATTGATTAGCGAGAAAGACACGATAGTAAGGCCTGAGTGGGGTGATTGGAAGACATACATAGAGATGGTTAAATACTTAGTTACGCAACCAAATAACTTCTACAAGACGTTAGCTATGGGCCTCAAGAAGGCTTCGGAAGTCTATGGTGGTTCGGAATTCGCGTTAGTGTTCGGAGGTAATGAGATGCCGGGTTATCATACGGGGCCTGGAGCACACATAGGTTATTTAATAGGGCTTAGACACAGCCACCTAGACAACGCCGGATACTCAATAGACCAGAAATACGTTGGCAAAGAATACCCTCAACCAAGAAAGTTAATAGATGAGTTAATTGAGGAAGAGGCTTGGAGGCAGGTTCTATCCTCCCTAGTCGTGTGCTTCTTCTCAAGAGGCGTTTACAAGCCTTCCACAGTTTCAAGAGCTCTGGAACCACTCGGATTAAAGATGAGTGAGGAAGAGCTGAGGAAACTTGGTCTCGAGATCTACAAAGAGAAACTCAAACTTAAACTAAGGCTAGGTTATAGTCCAGAAGACCTCAAACCACCTAAGAGAATCTTCGAAACGCCATCGCCTTTCGGTAACATAAGCGAAGACTACGTGAGGGAAGCCCTCAATTACTACAAAGAAAAGATATTGGATCTTTTAAGCACGTAATTCAACCTCATTATCGGTAATGAGGACGGCTCAGAAAACTTATTAAGTTTAATAACATAGTAAATAAATGGGGTGTTATCTTAATGGGCGAGAGACCTACCGCTGCGTTTGTCTTATCGTTGATTAGCGGAATACTAGTGCTCTTAACAGGTATATTGATGCTTGTTGCTGCAGGTCTCGTAAGTTCTATAAGCGGGGAACTCGTGCCCGGGATACCATATCCACTAGAACTAATAGGATCCTTAATCGCGATCTTCGGTGTTGTCGGCTTGATTTTCGGGATCTTAATATTAGTTGGTGCTGTCATGATCTACTCAGGAGAACCTAGTAAGGTGAAAATCGGTTCTATCTTAGTGCTAGTCTTCTCTATATTAAGTCTCTTCATAGTGGGTGGCGGGTTCTTCATAGGGTTCATACTAGGGTTAATTGGAGGAATACTTGGGCTTATTTGGAAGCCTCCGGTAAGGCAAGAAACCCCTACGCCAGGTCTTCAGCAAGTATAGCTTAGTTTTTGGTTTAGGAGGTCAAGGATTTTTCTCGTAAACGTTCTCCCAATACTCTACTATGTCGTAGCCGTATAATTTCTTAAACAGTTCTCTACCTTCAGGCGTCATCTTCTTAGGGTTCCATGGAGGATTGAAGGTTAACTCTACCGTAACGTTATTCACACCGTCAACACCTCTTATAACGTCTTCTACGTTGATTGTTAGGGTATTCGCTAGGGGGCATCCAGGTGCTGTTAGCGTCATTAAGACATAAACATTTCCCTCATCATCAACTCTCACGTCGTACACGAGTCCTAGATCCCATATGTTGATAGGTATTTCCGGGTCGTAGACATTCTTTAAAGCCTCAATTATTTTCTCTCTTAACTCGCTACTCACGTTCACCACCTTTACTTATACGTTAACAGAGTTAAAATATTGTCTCAGCAATCATTGTTTAGTTGCTTGTTAAGTTATAAACCGGTGAATCGTGTAGTATTTGGTGTGTTATGTTGATTAGGGTTGGTATGTTTGACTTTGCTAGCAGGTATGTTGTTCCAGCTATTAAGCAGAGGATAGTGAAGATACTGTATTTTGAGTATGGGTATAATCAGTTAAAGATTTCTGAGTTGTTAGGTATTTCACAGTCTTCTATTTCTAAATATGTTTCAAGACGTAAGAAGTTAGATATTGATTTAGGTAGCATACAGTTCGCTGAGTCTAGGATTAGGAACCTCGTCGACGAGATCGAGAAGAAGTCTTTGGAAGGCGAGAGTTTAGAGTTAGCTATCAGTAAGTTAGCTGCGGAGCTACTTCGTGGAGGTTACTTGTGTGAGTATCATTCGTTAGTGGATGAGGGACTCAAGACAAGCACGTGTAAGATATGTTCAGAGCTCTTTAAGGAGGTTTGAGGTGGTTAGGTTGTCCTTGAGTAAGTACGTAGCTAGAATCATGCATCCAAGGCCCGTGTCAGTCATCGTGAGTAGGTCAAGGACCGGGGAAGTCAACGGTTGTAGCGTGTCGTGGTTTATGCCAGTGAACGTAGACCCCTTCATCTTCTCCGTGTCTTTAAGTCCTAGGAGATTGACGTACAGCTACATCAAAGAAACTAGAGAAATAACTCTGAACATAATGCCGTTTAAGTTTGTTGAGGAGGTCCACCGCGTAGGCAGTATTTCCGGCAGGGAATTAAAGAATAAGTTGGTTGAGTTAGGTTTAGAGCTAGAGGAATCTTCCGTAGTGAAGGTACCGCACATCAGGGGCGCTCTAGCATACGTTGAGGGAGTATTAATTAATGAGCTACCTTTCGAGGACCACTCCTTAATGTTGTTTAAGAGTCTTAAAGTCCACGTAGACGAAAAATACTTCAAAGAAAACGTCTTCGCGGAAGAAGCTGAGATACTGCTCCACGTAGGGGGAAACATCTATGCTAAACCCAGCAATTACGTTAGGATAGGCTGAAGCTCAGTATATCTTGCCAGACTACGTTAAAGCAGGCACAATGATAGGTATTAATAGAGTCAGGAAAGCTCCGTGAACGAACGCTAAAACTCCCGCTTCGTAACCCCCTATAGATGCTATTACCGGTAATGTAGTGTCCATAGTCGTGGCACCACCTAAGCTAATCGAAGAGTACTTTAGCTTCTTACCTAGTAAGGGATACATGATGTACGTATAGACCTCACGTAATACGTTAGATAGGTATCCGAGAAACCCAAGGTACGGGTCTATACTGGCTAAGTAGGTCCCTGTAAAGCTATACCAGCCCATACCAGCGGAAATAGCTAGTGAGTACTTTAAGGCTGGGTCACCAAGCAAGAGGTAAGTTATTACACCGCCAGCCAAAGAACCCGTAATAGTGGCTAAAATTAGCTTAAGTCCCCTAAAGATTTTATTCCTATTCATTGAAATAATCTTATCTGCTTCTAAACCCATAGAAACCCCTACAGCAAATATTAAACCTAATAAAATAGCCCATAAGAATTCCTCGCTTGTTTTAACGTTCGTGACCAGACCTGTCAATAACCCTGCTACGAAGAGTAAAGTAAGGGTTGAAGCTCCGAATTTTTTAATCATGATGGTTAACCCCTCAACACTAGGTATGAGATTGCCAAACTAGCTACGGTAGGTATGGCTGAGAACGCTAACAGAGCTAGAATAACGTGTTGCCCTCTTGACAATATATCTGGCAAAACTTGCGAAATCCTTAACCCAATAAAGAATACTAGAGCGTAAGTCAAGGAAAGCGTTAGTTTTCCTATAGTGTGTGTGAACCGCTGGTTCCTCTCAGTACTGAGAGTCTTATTGAGTAGTAGGCCTACGAGAGTTCCGGCAATCAATGCCATGATGACCTCCAACGAGACCCCCCATAATGGTTGCGGTCTTGTTTTAAAAATTAATCACTTAATTAAGTTTATTCCCTTAAGAAGATAGGGCGGGAAAGTGAGTGATGAAGTAAGCGTAATAATGCAGTTAGTCGACGTGTGGAAGGCCTACAGAGTAGGCGATATAGTTACTTGGGCTTTGAGGGGAGTTAACTTAAGTATATTGAGGGGTGAATTCATAGCCATAATGGGTCCCTCAGGATCTGGCAAAACCACGCTACTAAATATTATCGGCTTGCTAGACAGACCTACTAAAGGTAAAGTCTATATAGACGGAGTTGACGTGTCGGCACTGCCCTCAGATTCTCTGGCAAGACTTAGAAACAAGAAAATTGGTTTTGTTTTCCAGCAATTCAATTTGGTTGCTCGTATGTCGGTTTACGAGAACATAGAGTTACCTCTCATACCTGCCGGAATACCCCCACGCTTGAGGCGTGAAATGGTTTTGAAAGCTCTTAGAGCGGTCGGTGGTGAGGACGAGTGGCTCGTTAAGAAACCAACTCAGCTATCGGGAGGACAACAGCAAAGAGTAGCTATAGCGAGAGCCCTAGTGAATAACCCCGAGATAATATTAGCGGATGAACCTACGGGAAACCTAGATAGGGCGTCAGCTAGAACAGTCGTAGAGACCTTCACGAAATTAAACGCTGGGGGTCAAACCATCGTAGTAGTAACGCATGATCCTGAAGTAGCTAACTGCACAAACAGGATATACTTAATAAGAGACGGCATCATCAGAGATATGAGATTACCGTCCAAGAACGAGTGCGTCTTAAGCAAAGAAATTAAGTAAACTCGCCACGCAAACTAAGAATATTCTCTAACCTACGTTCCCTTACCAGCGAACACGTCTTCACCACCATGTTTTTTACTCTTAATACGTAGTAAACTACTTGAGGTGATGTGAGTGAAGGAGTCAAGGTTATTAAACGCTTGCGTGCCCTTAATACTATTGATATTCTCGGTTATTTCAAGCCTGTCACTAACTCTGAACGTTTCAGGAGATTCACTAGGGCTTAGTCTCGTCTCTGTAACACAGCGTAACGCGGCAGGCGATACCTCGGTTTACCCAGGCAGCAAAAACGTTGAGGTTTCCGTAGAGATAAGAAACGATGAATCTCTTAGTATAAGAGGTGTTCAAGGATGTTTTAGTTTGCCTGAAGGCTTTCATTTCTCGGCAGGGTTCCAATCATGTGTCCCCGCTTACTCAGTTAACGGGTCTTGGTCTTACGAGTTTACTCCGGGAGAGATTTTCTTGTTGAGAACTAGGCTCAACGTAGATGACTACGTATTACCAGGTAGTTATGGTTTAGGACTTAACGTTACTTACAGAGTCGTTGACGGGTCTAGCGAGACGCTTAATCACGTAGAATTCATCATATACGTTAACGTGAGTGACTACCCAGTAGTAGAGCTATCCATAGTTGATGTCTGGTGGTCTTCTCAAGTCTTTCCCGGAACTCAGGGCGCCACATTAAACATACGTGTAAAGAATTCCGGCGATTCCGACGTGCTTAGTGGTTACGGGATCTTAACGCTTCAACCTCCTCTAATGCCTGAGGAGTTCAGGGTTGAAATACCTACAATACCTGAAGGCAGTACGTACGTTTTAGTAGTCAGCGGTGTTGATATCCCACCAACAACGAGTCCAGGTTCTTACGAGGGACTCATAAGAATCAACGTGACCTCCAGGACCGGGGACGGGGTCACGTACGAACAAGAAACTAACCTGAGTTTTACGGTAGTGATTAGCACGCCTAAGACACCGAATATCGTAGTCGTTGATAGTGGGTGGAGTTACGGCGCAGCGTACAGCGAGAGTCGCTCAGTAACAGTCTTTATAACACTACAGAACAGAGACCTAGCAACGATAAACTCCCTTATCGCAGTACTTAAGCTCCCAAGAGGTTTCACTTCAAGAGATGGCAGAGATTACGTGATAGCGACGCTTGAGACCCCCATGAATTACGGTAGTATCGCTACGTTGACTTTCGGTAACATAGTAATTAACGTGTCTGACTTCCCAGAAGGCGTCATCATTACTGAAGTCTATCTTGAGGGCTTAGCTACCTACAGAGGATCTGAGTACTGGTTTAACCTCACCTTAAACGTTACTGCGACGTTAGTCTCTGAAGATGTTTTGAGGATTAGTCGAGTTGAGTGGAGTTATCAGGGGGATGTTGCTGAGGCTCTCCCCTCATCAAAAGACATAGCCTTAATCATCAGATTAAGTAATTTCGGTCAAGACGCCTTAACGTTGGTAGATGTGCGTCCATTATTCCCGGACTTCATCCAAGTTAAGTCTGTCGGAGGCACCTGCTTAACCGGAGTACAGCCGGGAAGCACCTGCATTCTTCAATTAGTGGTTGACGTGAGTTCCGGGGCGAAGCCAGGTCTCTATAACTCGTCAATAATAGTGACTTACGACGCTAGAGTAGGTACTTCAATCTTATACAGAACCACAGTCTTAGATTTCCAGATCTCGATCTCAAATCCCTATGATTACACAGTAGACATAGTCTTAAGCAAGGTTTGGTGGGGAGCTACAACCCCGGCTACTTCCTACGGTTTAGAGAAGCTTTACCCACTACACGTAGAAGTGACGAACTTAGGCAGGTATGGGGCTAGCTACGTTTACCTCAGGGTGACCGGATATAATAACGTGACTATTATCGACGGTGAAGGTGTGTGCTCTACATATCTAGGCCCCGGAACTTCATGTAGATTAACTCCTTACGTAAGTTTAAGCGAGACTAAGACCAACGAGCTAGTCTTAAGCATTGAAGTCACTTACTACATAACAACATATGGTTCGTACGTACCTGTTACGACGAGCTACGTAGTTAGAGTACCGTTCAGTACCTACCCACCAAGTTCTTTAGGTGGGTTAAGCTTAATTAATTTCGGGTGGGTAAACAATAATCCCGTATATCCCAACACCCAGAATGCTACTTACTTAGTTTATCTCATAAATCACTATCCATACAGTGTATCCTCTGTTTACGCTGAGTTGGTGTTGCCTGAAGGTTTCTCGGCTAGTAAAGGTCTTAACAGAGCTTACGTACCTGGCCCAATACCTTCAAACCAAGTTCTTCAACTAAGCTTCAACCTGAACGTAGGTGATGTAAAGCCCGGTTGGTACGAGAGCTTCTTAAGGCTTTTCTATTTAATCAACTCAGGCGGTGAGGGATTAGGGATAGCGGAGGAGGTTGAGTTACCTGTCTTAGTCAACGACGCCGCTACTGGATTAGAGTTAGTGAGTACTTCATGGGTTGGGAAGCCTGCAGAACCCGAGACTTACGGGAACGTGCTAGCCATAGTCATGAGGAATTCTGAGTATCCGTCAATCAGAGGTCTCGTAGCTGACGTGACATTACCTGAAGGCTTTGTTTCCTCATTAAATAACGAGAGCAGGGTTAGGATAGTTGCGACGTCATCTCTGCCTCAAATACCTATACAGCAACTTAGTAACGTGCAAGATTTACTAAGATACTACACCCAGCTACTAGGAACTCAAACACCAACCCAGACCCAGTTCGGTAGGGGGGACTTTGCATACTTCGTAATCCCTGTTAACGTGCTCTCCGTGAGTCCAGGCACCTACTACGCCGACATGATCTTGTCGTTCGTTGATCACTGGGATAATATCAGAACGCAGGAGCTGAGGTTCCCCATAAGTGTTCTAGGCTCGCCGATACTTATTCAAGTATGGAGTGAGAGCTCCTTAAACTTCAAGGATTCTAGAGAGGCCAACATGACCTTAAAGATACTTAACTTAGGTAGTGCACCCGCCTACAACGTGTACTTAGCTGTATACCCGTATGGTAGCTACATAGTCATTCCTAAAACGAGCCCGATCTACATTAGCAGATTGGAACCCGGCATCATCGCTTCAGTTAACGTGTCTGTTTATCTGAATCCATTACCTTCTGCTCAAGTCCCCATCCCAATAACCTACGGTAATATACCTTTCATGGCTACGGTGATCTATACTACGTCTAACGGGTTAAGACAAGTTATTAACACCTCCTTTACCGTGAGCGTCGAACCATTCATTAAGTTCATGCTATCTGATGTTAAGGTATCGTATGCTAATGGGTTGGTGAGACTTTCCTGCACTCTAATAAACGTAGGTAACGCGCAAGCACAAAGAATAACAGCTAAGCTGGTGAGCGGTGGTAGGGAGAGTGAGGAAGTCTTCATAGGGGATTTAGACCCCTCCTCGCAGACTAGCTTCGCAGTCTCTCTCGAAACAGGAACCTTTGTTGACACAGTTAAATTATTACTGAGTTACAGAAATCCGTATAATGAGGTTGAGGTCTTAAGTAAAGAGTTTGGAGTAACTCCCCCGATCATTCAGACAACCACGCCACCTCCACAACAACCTCCTGACACACTTAGATATGGCATAATGATCGCCGTGATAGTGTTCTTAGGCGTCGTGGCTTTCCTTCTCTACAGGTACTTGAAGACGCACCCCGTCCCTCAAGTGAGGGAGTAGTAGTGCTTAGAGACGTCTTTAGATACGCTATGAAGGTCCTGACCGAGAAGAAGTTCAGAGCCGTCTTAACGATTATAGGTATATCTATAGGGCCCCTAGCACTAGTAATGATGACTTCTACCGTGAGGGGTTACGCCAACTACGTAGAAGGAGCGATACTAGCTTTAGGTCAGAACACCGTTGTCATACTACCTTCTGAGAGGTACAGGCTAACTAGCAGTGACTTAGACTACATAAGAAGTCTTGAAGAAGTTAGTGAAGCCGAGCCTTTCTATACCACGCAAGGCTACGTACAGACCGTTGAGGGGAGGAGAAACGTGTTCATATACGCTGTAGACTCCTCAATCCTAGTTAAAGCTATAGGTAATCTAGAGCTTGAGGAAGGCGATTTCCCTCTCGACATGGAGATTACTTACTGCGTAATAGGTCATTCAATAGCTTACTCGACCGTCTCGAATACTAGGCTTTACGAGATCGGGGACGTCATCACGGTCAACATCGTTGAGGTGTTAGGTGGTGGTAAACTCAATTTAAGAAAGATCTCACTCAGGATTAAGGGAATTCTCAAAGAATTTGGTGGTGCGGCTTTCGTATCACCGGATCAAACAATATTCTTACCCTTAAAGAGCGGCTCTTCCATACTTAACATGAAGGACATGTCAGGTATTTTCATAGTAGCTAAAGATCCTTCACTCGTTGACTCACTGACGAGGAGGATTAGGGAAACATATCAAGACAAGGTAACTGTAGTAGCTTTTCAGCAAATAGCTAGGACCGTTGCGTCAGTTACTGCCGCTCTAGATTTCATAGTCTTCTCAGCCTCACTCTCAGCCTTCGCCGTGGCTGTAGCAGGCACCGCGTCAACCATGATAACCTCAGTTATTGAGAGAACGCGTGAAATAGGCGTTTTAAAAGCTCTAGGCTTCACGGACAAACAAGTAGTCATCATGATACTAGCTGAGTCAATAATAATGTCCTTAATAGGCGGTGCTATAGGTATGACGGCCGGCGTCATAGGAGCTCACATCCTCTCATCAAGAGGCCTCACTGTAACCGCCGGCAGTAGCGGGATAATCATAGTAGCTAACCCTGAAATAACCGCTGATTTAATATTAACCACGGTTTTAATAACCGTTGCTGTCGGCGTTGTCGGCGGGACACTACCTGCTTACAGAGCCGCTAAGATACCTCCAGCAACAGCTCTGAGGTATGAGTAGAGGTCATAGAATGTTTTTCATAACTGAAATAGATCTTTGAGCGTGTAATCAGTCGCGACGTTTTCTTAACCAAATCATGTAGGCAATCAGTAACGAGAAAGCTGTTAAGATTAGTGCTAGTCCTAAGTTCACGATTGTTTGATTACCTCCCGGCGTTGTTTGTGTGTTAATGGCTGTTCTCTGAGTTAGAACCTCCCCATTATCAGCTAAAATAACCGCGTTTTTATAAGGTGTTAGAGCGACCACGTATGCAGGCCTAAGCGTTCCGTATAGCACCACGTAAGACTTCGTGATTCCCTTATACTCCGTGATATTTAGAGTGTTCTCAAGTACTTCCCTCACTTCCACCTCACTTAAATTAAAGTTAGGGATCTGAGCAAGTAATTTCTTGATTGCCGGGAAGTAATTAACGAATGAGTAGATTACTATAGGCGGTGATGGATAAATAAAGTATCTAACGGTGATTGGAACTATCGTGACGTAGGTAGGGTCTAGGAAGTAAATCGGTGTGTCATTAACCACTACCTGTCCCCCAAGAACTTCAGCTATTGAAGTAGTGCTAATGAGGTTTTTGGTGTCGCTGTACCAATCCTTAACACCTGCCTCCAACCTGCTCAGCAGGGTGTTAAGAGTTGATTCGTTAATATTCCTTAAGTCAACGATTACTTCAAAGCGTATCACGTCGCAGGTTTCCTCAGCGACCTGAACCTCGACAGAAACTCCCTGAGAAACCCATTTATAAACAAGTATTTTCAAGTCCGTATAATTGAGACTAGTACTTGCCACACTATAGTTGCTCAAGTTCATGTAATCACCTAGTTCAGGAAAACGAGAAATTAGAGCATACCTTACTGAAGAGTAACAAGTAGAACTAACACGTGGTGAGGAATACGTAATGACTAGTAGGGAGAAGGCTATAAGAAGTAACGTGAAAACACTTAAGCCAGCGTCTTTACCCACTACGCATCAACTCCTATAAGTTATGGCTTCAAAGAATTAAATACGTGGACTGCTTCTCGCGGATAGTTCCTATAATAAAGTTCTCGGGACTAAGCATGAATTACCTTAGGAGACTGTTAATTATTAACTACTAGGGAGAGAACATCCTCTGCATAATCACGTAGTGTTTAGTGGATGACTATGTACGAACCCGATTAGCAAGTAGTTTATGAGAGTCGGTTTCTCTACTACTACTGCGTGGCCGGCGTCGTTAACTATTATGTAGGTTGAGTTAGTTATGTTCTTGGCTATTATTTCTGAGTATTTAGGGGGTTTGACCCTGTCTTTCTCAGCGGCTATGATTAATGTTGGCTGTTTTATACTTCTTAGTTTGGGGGTCAGCGGTTCCTCAACCATCTTAAGGAATGAGTTGAGAAGATATGTGGCACTCTTAAGATCGAATCCGCTTGAGTAAATATTCACTAATCTTTCAAGTAGTTGCGGCCCTGACTTCTCTATGAACGAGTCAGAATAGACGTCATTAATCCAGGAGAGAACGAATTTTCTGGGGTTATTGCTTAGCGCGCCCTCCAACCACCTTAGGGCAGTAATTTTTAACTCTTCATGTATCTCGCTAACAGAGGTTATTAGCGTTAAGTCGTTCACGTATTCAGGATACTTGATCGCGAAACACATCCCGACCTCACCACCGTATGAGGTCCCGATTATGTGTGCTTTCCTGACGTTGAGTTCGTTTAGGAGGTGCTTGAGGTCGTCTGCGTGAATTTCTAGACTGTAACATTCAACACAATCAGGTTTTCCCGAGCTCCACTGACCCCTCATGTCATGCAATATTACCCTGTAACCCCCGCTCACTAAGGACTTTAGCTGTAGGTACCAGCTTTTAGTATTCATGAATATACCGTTAAGTAAGACTACAGGCTCTCCGGACCCGTGATCCTCATAATAGATGTCTACTTCATTTATTCTCGTGTAGGGCATCTCAATCACTCACAACACACGTCGTTACTCTTAATTAATTCCTCTATTTCTTCCGCGGTGTAATCAAGTAACTTATTTAGGATTAGCCTCGCGTCTTGACCTAGCCTAGGTGAACCTCTCCAAACCCTCGGTTCCTCCTCCATCTCGAATTTAGGGACTACACCCCACCCCCTAATGTTTTTCTTAATGCTCTCATCAAACCATTCTATGAAGTCTTTCCTAGCGTTATAATGTGGGTCACTTAAAGCATCTCTAAGTGTGTAGACTTTGAAGCAAGGCACGTTATGCTTCTTAAGAATCTCAATCACTTCGCTGGAGGTTTTCCCCGCTACCCAGTCCCTCAATAATGAATCAAAAGCCTTCCCTTTCTCTGTGTGCATTCCTGGTGCGTAGTGAACGTCCCTCCACTCACTAAAATCAATCCCGATCGCGTTACACAACCTCCTGAAGACATCGTAGCCTAAAGCGCCTATGAAGACATATTCCCCGTCCAACGTCTTGAATATGTCGTATGGCTGGAAGTAAATATCTTTATTTCCTCTCTTAGTTGGCGTATCACCAAGCTCGATCGTCTGTATCCAGAGGCCGCCGAAAGTGTTCGCGATAGCCTCGAACTGAGCCACATCTATAGAAACCCCCTTACCTGTTTTCTTAGCGTGTATGTATCCGGCGAGAGCCGCTGATAACGCGTGAAGAGCTGTTAGGTAATCCCCAGTATAGGGGAATGGCTTGTACGGGGGTGTTTCCGGGAAGCCGTTCAAACTCATCCAACCACTGAATGCAGCAGCTATAGCGTCATAAGCTGGTAGGCCCAAGTAATTTTCATCTCCCCAGTGCCCGAAGCCTGAGATATGCACTATAGTTAATTCCGGGTTGATTTTATGTGCGATTTCATCAGTCACCCCTAACTTCTCATATGTGCCAGGCATGGAACTCTCCATCCATATATCGGCTTGCTTCAACAACTTAAGGAATATTTCCTTCCCACGCTCCGACTTCAGATTTATGACTATCGAGAACATGTTACGTCTTTCCTGAGCCCACCAAGTATTCACTTTCCCCCCTTCATACTCTATGAAGGGCGGTGAGTACCTGTACGTGTCCCCACCCGGTCTCTCAACATGTATTACCTCAGCCCCCCAGAGCGCCGCTAGGTAAGCCGCGAAGGGTTCCGCGATTAAAATACCTGAGGAAACCACCCTCACCCCACTTAACGGACCGAAGGATTTAGGCATTAAAGTAGGGACAGGTTTCCTACTACCACCAATAATATTATTTAAAACCTCATCTGATAGCATCCTTTACTCACTCCTTAAGAATGTAGTCTAGCACTAGATAACATTAGTAGTTAACATTGTTAACTCTCTGATTCTCTCAGCCCACCATAAAAAGTTTCGAACACGTATTGTTTAGAGCCACCTGAAGGCTATAGCGCCTTGCTGATAACCGACTCCGGAGGCGACTAATATGACGACCTTACCTCTCTCTACCTTACCTTGTTCTAGAGCGTCATGCAAGGCCATGTACACACATGCTGAGCCTGTGTAGCCGTATTTATCCATTATCCAATGCGTCTTGCTTTCCGGCAGGCCAAGAGACTTAGTCACGTCTAGTATGGTCTTAAGTCTCACCTGAGTGTAAATTATTTGGGTTATGTCATCTAAAGATATCTTAGCTTGCTCCATGACGTTCTTAACTAGTACTGGCCAGAACTGGTCGTTGACCGGAGGGTATGCCCTCCTCAAGTCTAGGTAGGGGAGTGTGTCATCAACCACCTGCTCGGATATCGGTCTCCAAGCGCCCATGAAGATACCCCAGTAGTCCCAGAAAGTCCCGTCAGCTCTCAACTTACTTGCTAGGTAGCCTGGTTCCTCAGACTCAGAAAGTATTACCGCGCTAGCACCGTCAGAGAATATCCACTCCCACATAAACTTCCATCTCAAGAATCTAGTCATAGCGTACGTACCCACGAGTAACACGTTCCTATACTTAGTGTTACCTTTAATCATCGAAGTGCCTAGCTCAAGCATGTACGCGGGGTTCGCGCAAGAAGCGTTCACGTCGAAAGCAGGTATCTCCTTCTTACTACCGTTGAGGAGAGCCTGAACCTTAGGCGCTGTAGGCGGTGATATCGCCTCTGGAGTGTCAGTACCCACTATTATCAAGTCTATCTCATCTATAGACATCTTAGCTCTCTCTAAAGCCATTTCCGCCGCTTTAGCAGCCATTGTTGCTGGGGTTTCTTCAGAAGGAGCAACCCTCTTCACCTTAAGGCCTGTCCTCTCTATGAACGTGGGATCCACCTTAATACCCGTCTTTTTCTCAAAGTCTTCGGGAGTCATTATTATCGGCGGGACATAAATACCCGTTGAAGAGATCTTAACGTGCCTCTCTCCCATTAACTCACCTCAAGAATAATGATACTAAACTTAAAGTAAGTTAGCGTTAACAGAGTAAATTAAGTTCCAACTACGCGATTATTTCATAATCCGAGATAATGCTCTCTTAAGATTTCTGTTTTCACGATCTCGTCAGGCCTCCCGCTCCGCACGAAGCTTCCCCTTTCCATAACGTACACGACGTCTGACAGGACCGTTACCAAGCTAGGATCTTGCTCAGCTATGAGTAGTGAGAGTCCTAGGTTGTTTGTGATGTTCTTAAGCATACTTGAGAGTTTTTTCCTAGCTACTGGGGCCAGCCCGGCAGAAGGTTCATCCATTACAAGCAGTTTCTTAGCTGTCAGTAACCCTAAAACTACGGATAAGATTTTCTGCTCGCCACCACTTAATGTCCCAGCTACCTGGGAAGCCCTCTCATCTATTAGTGGAAAGAGCCTGCGGAGATCTCTCAGCCTCTCGGAAGCCTCCTTAAATATCCCGGCAACTAACTCTATGTTCTCCCTCACGGTAAGGGTCTTCAGCACCCCACCCCTCTCAGGCACATAACCTATGCCTAACTGCACGATTTTCTCAGTGCTTAACCCATTTATTCTCTTACCTAGGTAGATTACATCGCCGCTCCACGGCTTTAGATAACCTAATATGGTCTTAAGCAAGGTCGTTTTACCAGCACCGTTAGGTCCTACTATGCCGACGACCTCGTTAACTCCTACAAGGAGACTCACGTCATTTATGATTAGAACACTTCCGTACCCAGATTTAAGGTTCTTTATCTCGAGAACGTTGCCCACCTTATTAACTCACCCCCAAGTATACCTCAACGACTTGAGGGTTTCTGGCCACATCCTCTGGCTTTCCCTCAGCTATCTTCACTCCTTGGTTAAGGACTACGACTCTATTAGCTATCCTCATCAAATACCTTAGCTTATGCTCTACTATCACGAAAGATATCCCTAATGAGTTAAACTTCCTTATTAAACCTATCATCGTTTCAGCCTCACCTGACGTGAGTCCGGCGAACGGTTCGTCAAGTAAAGCTATTTTAGGGTTGGAGACTAAGATCCTGGCAAACTCGAGCATCCTTAACTTATACGGTGTTAACCTGATAGGTAGCTCGCCGGCTTCAGGAAGTAACCCACTCATCGTGAGCGCCCAGGAAGTCTTCGCCCTAGCTAACCTAACGTCGCCGTAGATAGACCTAGCTACGAGTTCTACGTTGAGGTAGACTGGGAGGTAAGGAAATACCCTCATCCCTTGAAACATCCTCGCAATACCTAACTTAACCCTCTCATGCGGTTTAAGCCTGGTTACGTCCTTACCGTCTAGTAAGACCCTCCCCTCATCAAGTCTTAGAAGACCTGTGATTACGTTGAGTAGGGTGGTCTTGCCTGAGCCGTTAGGCCCTATTATGCCGAGTATCTCTCCCTTAACGACGCCTAAGCTTACCTTATTGAGCGCCGTAAGACCTCCAAACCTTTTCGTTACTTCCTCACACCTAAGTATCTCACTCACTGAAAACACCTCTCAAAAACTTCTTCGCTTCCACGTAAGCCTTGAAAATGATTCCCTGCGGCTTAATCGTTATTATGATTATGAGGAGGAGCATGTAGGCTATCACCCTCCACCTCCCTATAAGTCCCCACAAGAATTCGTAGGTGAGTAGGAGTAGGTAGTTAGCTATGGCAGGCCCTATCAAGGTCCCTAATCCCCCTACTATAACTGACGTGAGTGGGGGTATCAACGTATTCGCTGGCACGACAAGGTCTACTGTCACAGGGGGTCTCATAGACGCGTAAAGCGCTCCAGCAACACTCGCGTAAGCACTAGATATCAGGAACCCCACTACCTTCACTTTAAGAGTGTTTATCCCGGTACCCTCAGCTAACTCCTCGTCTTGACCCACAGCCCTCAACATAAAACCAAACTCAGAGAAGCTTATCTTATAAGCTATCACATACCCGATCACCGCCGCCACCAAGGAGATGTAGTAGTAAGAGTACTGCAGAAACGTCAATCTAACCCCAGGTGGTAGACCCCTAGCAAAGTCCAGAAATAACTGTTTGAATCTCAGACCACCCTCACCACCTAAGTATATAGAGAATGGTTGCGCGGTAACTATTCCTATGAAAACTATTGGAACAAGTAAGGATAATATCGCGAAGTAAACCCCCCTTATTTTAAGGCTAGGTAGTAGGATCACTAAACTAGAGAATATTGATACAGGTATTGCTAGGAGTGTGGAGTACTCGGTTGGTATGCCGTAGTAAACATTTAGTAGAGCTAGGGAGTAACCTGCGAACCCGAAGGTGAAGGAAACTCCTAGGTTGAGGTAGTAGGTCGTTCCCGAGTATAGGTCGATCGCTAGCGTGACTAGCAAGAATAGATTTACCTTAGTCAAGACATCGAGCCAGAAACCTCCAACGTTCAGGAAGGGTAGTAAGGTCAGCACTACTAGCACTGTAAGGAAAGGTATTTTGCTAACAATTAAGTCCTTAGCACTACGTTTAGCGAAGACCACGCCTACTCCACCCTCCCCATAAGACCTTGAGGCCTGAATATTAGCACCAATATTATCAGTATGAGTGGTGAGATGCTGGCCACGCCGCTTCCCAGGATGTAAGTCATTGATTGTTCAAAGAACCCATATATGAATGAAGCTATTAAAGTACCTGTCACACTCCCCACCCCTCCTAAAGCAACTATAGCGAAAGCCGTAAATAGAGGACCCCAACCAGCCGTCGGTGTTAGTGCCTTAAGAGGTGTTAGCAAGACACCCGTAGCACCTGCATAAACACCTGCTACTAGAAACGCTACCCTTAAGACTTTCAGGGGGTCTATGCCTAGACGTCTAGACTCATCCCAGCTCTCAGCAACGGCTCTTATGGATCTCCCTAACACTGTGTACTTCAGGAAGACAGTTAATAGCAGAAACATGAGTAAACTAGCTGAGAGGATTAAGAACCAGTGATTACTCACAGGCACTCCTAGGACGTAAGTCACGCCGGGATATAGGGGAAGCGTTATAGGTCTTAAACCCATCTCAATACGGAAAAACTCTTCGAAGATGTACGCAACGGATAAGGTAGTTATGAACACACTTACAGGCATTTTCAAACCTGGCTTAACCAATAATTCACCTATCAGCAAGCTCACGAGTCCGACAACCAGTATAGCTATCAACGCAGCTACTAACGGTTCTAGACCTAGGTGCGTCGTAAGAGCGTAGGTGACGTACGAGGATAATATGTAGAGAGAACCGTAAGCTAGGTTAGGTATCTTAGCCACGCCGAACAACATCGAGAAACCTAGAGAAAAAGTTAGGTAGGTTGAGGAATGAAATATGCTAAAAAGTAGTATATACTTGTATATATCAACATCCATCTTAACCAGCCTATGGCCATGGTATGGCTCTCCAAACTCTCGTCCCGTTAACTATCTCCGGTAGCAGTAGTTTAGTCCCGGTTTCAACGACTCTGAAAGGCCATACGACTATCCTCTTCCCTCCCTGCCACTGGAAGAATATTGGGTATATTCTGTTAGGTGCTAGAACAGACGTGTGACTCCTAGTGAACTCGTAAACCCCTGCCGTTCCTACGAAGACGTTAGTTTCCAGAGCGTTAATAACCGCGTTCACGTCGAAGCTGCCTGCCTTCCTAACCGCCTCAGCCCATATATGTACTGAGTCATACGCATACCACGTAGTGAATATCGGTTCGGTACCGTAAACACTCTTGTACTTGTTGTAGAAATTCATGGTCTTATCAGTTATTGGTATTGGGAACCCCCAAGAAATACATATCAGTCCTTCCGCAGCACCGAATGTCTGGTTATAAAACGCGTCAAGCATTGCGAAAGTGCCTCCCCCGACTGCTAGGAGCGGTACCTGACCCAAGCTATAGTCTCTGGCAAACACGTAATCCTCAGTGCCTGAGAATTGCCACGTTATGTACTGAGCACCTGAAGCAACTGCTTGAGCGAATATGTCTGTGAACGACCCTATATCTGTAGGAACTCCCTGAACGTAGGTTATGCTCACGCCTTCCTGAACAGACCTGTTTTGTCCGTAGAGAGCGTGCGGTATGACCCACGGCAAGTCCTCGTATATCCAAGCTAGCTTAGTCCAGCCGAATCTCCTAGAAAGGTAAGCCAGCAGATCCCAAGTAGCTGCTGCCTGTGAAGTCGCGTTAACGTATGCTCTAAACCAGTACTTATACGCGTTGTAATCCTGAAGAACCATGGAATCTATCGCATCGCTGACGGCTCCTGAAGCGATGACGGGGACTTCGTAGAGCTGAAGTAAATCCATTATAGCTAGGGCTTCATGCGAACCGAAGACCCCTACAACAACCTTCACCCCCTGCTCAGCAAGGTATTTGTAGCCGGCGTTAGCTTTATCCCCCGTCCACTCAGTGTCGTACGTGATTACCTCCACTTTATAACCTAACACACCACCCTCAGCATTGATTTCATCGACCGCCATCTGAATAGCATTGAGCATCATCTGACCTATCGGCAAGTTCAATGGTAGTAGAGCTCCAATCTTAACTGTGCCAACGAAGCCCGGGGTTGTAGTAGGGGTGGGTGACGTCGTCACATAAGACGTCACAATTTGAGTTACTGTTTGGGTTGCTGTTTGGGTTGTAGTCACGACTCCTCCAGGAGGGACAGACATCTGGCCTGCCAGGAAACCTACTACACCAGCTACCACTATGAGGACAACTAACACAGCCATTAATGTGGTTGGCTTCAACTCATGTAACACCTCACGATTAATGAGTTTAAACAGCTAAAAATAATTATGTTATCATATGTAAACATACCCCATAATCCCTTTCCACACTAAAAAGCTAGACGTCCTTACCTCTGCATAACGTCCACATAATCAGATTATTTTATGTGTCTTCAGGAACTCTAGAGAAATCCTTACCAATTCCTTTTCCTTACCGGTAAACAGGTAGTCAGCATCCTCGATTACCTCCAGCTTAGCCTCAATATTATGCTCTCTCAACCTCTCAAGTAGTTTCTGGGATTGTGTTAGGGGGACCATCGTATCCCTACCTCCGTGTATTACCAAGACCTTACCAGTAACTTTCTCGACGTAGGTTATAGGGCTTGAGAGTGTGTATATTTCGGTGTTCTCATCAGGCGTTCCTATGGTTGACTTGACTAACTCAGCTATGTATTTCTGCGGTGTTCCTGCAGGAAATTTAGAGAGGTGGTTGTAGAGATCTGCTAGATCTACCCAACCACCAACGTCAATAACGAAATTAACTGGTTCCTGAGTAGATGCTAGCAGAGCTACGGTACCGCCAAGTGATATACCGAAAATCCCTATCCTCGACTGATCAACACCCTTAAACGTTTTGAGATTCCTTAATGCGTTCACAGATATCACGACCCCATCACTCGCGTCAGTATATCTAGGAGCAAAGACTAAGATTCCTGACTCAGCAAAACCTTTAGCTATCTCATAGATAGCTTCAGGGGTTTGATTAAACGCGTGTAAGGCAACTAGTCCTGGGTAGGTCTCAAGCCCCTCCGGGATTAAGGCATACCCGACCATGCCCTGCAGTTTTGTTTTGATGAATCTGTACATTATGAAACACCTGAGAAGTGTTTGTTAGTGAGTTAAAAAGCTAGTAAGTTAAAAATGAAAACTTTGAGAAGATGTTCGTAACACTATTCTTCGAAGTTTCCCAAGCCCCTCACTTAATCCTGCGTTCTTTCAGCGAGCTCACCCACTCGTAAGTAGTTTTCTCCGCGAACGCCTTAGTTAGCTTAATAGCGTTTAACACGTCCTTAAGGTCTATGACCTCAACGGGTGAGTGTATGTAGCGTGAGGGTATTGAGATGACCCCCGCCGGCACCCCCTCCTTATTCAGTGCTATCACCGAGGCATCTGTCGTCCCCCCAGCTAAGACCTCTACCTGGTAGGGTATACCGGATTCTTCAGCTATCTTTATCAACATCTTGACTATCTCAGGGTGTGCTATGAGTCCTGAAGCCGACCTGCCGTCAGCTACCTTTATAGCAGGGCCCTTACCTAACTGAGTACACCACTCATGCTCGGAGACCCCGGGGAAATCACTTGCTACCGTCACGTCGAGAGCGAGCGCTACGTCAGGGGTTATCGAGTACGCAGCTACCTCAGCACCCTTAAGCCCTACTTCTTCTTGAACCGTTGCCACCGCGTACACGTCTAGCTCCGGTGACTCAATGATTTCGAAAGACTTTAACATGACTGCCAGACCCACCCTATCGTCTATTGCTTTGCCCGTAACCCTATCACCAATCAATGGGGTTAACTCCCTGTCAAACACAGCTATATCACCTACCCTGACACCCATGTTGAGGACCTCCTCCCTTGAGGAAGCGCCTATGTCCACGAAGAATTCCTTCATCTCAGGTATTTGACGGAGCTCTTCAGGCTTTATGACGTGAGGAGGTTTTAGACCTAAAACACCTCTATAGGTCCTCCCATCCCTAGTCTTAATAACGACTCTCTGATAAACTAGTGATCTTTCCGGAACACCTCCTATGGGTAATATCCTTAAGAATCCCCTATCGTCTATGTGTGACACGAACAACCCTATCTCATCCATGTGTGCGGCGAGCATTAGCTTACCGCTACCTCTAGATCCCTTCTTAACAGCTATTACGTTACCTAAGGTATCGATTCTTAACTCGTCAGCTACCTTCTTAACCTCATCTATGACTAACTCTCTGATACCCCCCTCACTACCTGAGGGTCCTATACTCTCGGAGAGCTTCTTAAGCAATGAGAAGACTTCTTCTTTAGAGAGGCTTAACTCCATGTCTGTACGTCACCCACATAATCTTTAAATAATACCTAAAAAACACGTTCAGCAACCCTCAATTCAATTTCTTGAAAGCGTGTTAGTTAATCTAAGCGATCACTATAATTATTCTAAGTAATTCGCTAGTAGTTTTTATTAACCCATTTACTTATTCTTATTTAGTTAGGTGTGGTGGTTGGGCGAGGGCATCCTACTAGAAAAGCTGAGGTCCGTCGAGGATTTGTTGAGGAAGGTAGTAGTTCCTGGATTTGACGTCGACGTCATTTCCTCAGGTGTTGTGAGTAGGTTTAGAATATCTAGAGATGGGAAGAAAATAATCGTTTACTTAAACTTCTCAAGTAGTGACCCCGGCTGTCCTTTCTGCAAGTTCATAAACCATACTTTATGGACTACTATTGCTAGGAACATACGTGATGTCTTAACTAGCGCTTCTCTTTTTGATGAGGTTTATGTAGTAGATGAGCTAACTAGGTCTCCCTTAACCTGACCGGTTTAGACTCAAATTCTTTGATCACTTTTTAATCACTCAAACAATTTCATAACTTATTTTAGTGGTCATTGCTAGATCGTTTAGTAGGTGCTGTGATTGGATGATAAAGACTGGGTGCTGAAAGAACCTATAGTTAAGGTTATGCTGAAGTTAGGTCTTCCCATAGGTGTGATGCAAGCACTTCAAGTAGTTTATAATATAACAGATATGTTCTGGTTGGGGAGGTTGGGTAGAGAGGCTCTAGCAGCTGTTAACGCTACGTGGCCTATCGTGTTCTTAGTGGTTGCAGGTCTAGTAGGTGTTTTTCAAGCCGGGATATCATTAGTCTCGCAGTACTGGGGTGCTAAGGATTATGAGTCAGCCATGAGTGCTGCCGGACAGCTATTATTGATGGTTTTACTCCTAGGCTTACCTTTCGGTTTACTTACTTACTTCTTACTGCCTTCAATGATGGCTCTGATAGGGGTGCCTGAGGAGGTAATTCCCGACGCCGTAACTTACGGGAGGTACTTCTCGTTAGGTTTCACTATATTTGGTTTGATGGATGCCACGGTATCTATCTTCAGTGCTGCAGGGGACACAATGACCCCCATGAAGATAAGAGTTGTGGGGGTATTACTGAACGTTGTTCTAGACCCGATCTTAATCTTTGGTTTTGGCTTAATCCCTCCTATGAGGGTTGCGGGAGCAGCTATAGCCACGCTACTGAGTGATTTAGTAGCTTCACTCATAGCGATACGTGTGTTAACCAAAGGTATTAGAGGTGAGAAACTACGGGCATACCACCTGAAGCCGAAGCCGCAGTTAATAAGTAAGCTAGTTAGGATAGGGTTACCCTTATCCATATCGTCTGTTGGTGAGGCAGGAGGCTTCACCCTCCTAACAGCAATAATAAGCATGTTAGGTAGTGTGGCATTAGCTTCTTGGGGGATAGGTGATAGACCCCTAGGACTCCTCGACATATTCGTCGCTAGCCTGCTCGGAGCTACCGCCACAATAATCGGTCAAAGTCTGGGAGCCGAGATGCGTGATAGAGCTAAGGCGACAGCTCTTAAAGCAGTGCTATACTCAGCCTTAATAACCGGGTTAGGGGTATCCGCCTACATTGCTTTCAGGTACGAGATAGTTTCCGTGTTCGCTCCTTCAGATCCTGAAGTCATCCAATATGCGGCGGATTTCCTCTTGTATATGGGTCCCTCAATAATATTCTTCGTGATATTACGAGCAGCTTTCTCCGTCGCGAGCGGGTCCGGACACACCAAGACAGTCATGTACTTGAGTCTCTTCAGGTTATGGGTTTTAAGGAACTTGCTGGCTTACTTGTTTGGTCCGGGACCGCTTAGGATGGGCGTGAGAGGACTCTGGATCGGTATGTCCGTAAGTAACGTGGTGACAGGGTTATTAGCCCTCCTATGGATAATGAGGGGTACTTGGTTAAAGCCGGTCATAAAGTCTTAAGTCTCCACTCAACTAAGAAGCGCCGCAGTCCCTATACCCAGGGACGTCAACCCAGCACCTAAGACCAGCCTATAATTATGGGACTCTCCTGCAACACCCCTTGTAGTAATCATGGAGAGTATGGGGGTCAACGCGGTTGCGAGAACTGTCGAGGCGGTGCCTACGGTAGCTAGAGACAGCAGGAAGAAGTACATCCCGCCAAACCATCCGATAACACCTGTCAGACCAGAGCACAGAACTAATCCTCTGATGTTGTCGTGTATGTCGTAATCCTTCCTCACGTAAACGCTTAACAATCCCGCAGGTATAAAGACCGATACTAAGACCCCTAACCTAATCACTAATAGTGAGACAGGGTCTGAGTAGTGGAGAGACATAGTACTCAACACGGTTCCCGCCCCCCAACACACTGAAGCCATTGCAGCGTAACCAAAACCTCTAAACGAGCCCCCTGACTCACCGGAGTTTCTAGGGGTTGAGATAAAGAGTCCTAAGAATGCCAGGACCGCACCGACCACAGTACCCGGTTTTAGAGCCTCACCTGCTATTACGGAAAGAGCTTGAGCGACGAATATGTAGGTATACGCCACCACCACTGCTCTCCCGCCGCCGAGGATTTGGATAGCTTTAGTGTAAGCGGCGTCGCCCACGCCAGGCCCTATCAGAGCGGATGCCACGAATAAGACTAAGCTGTAGGAAGTCACCTCAACGTCAAAACCTATGAGAGAGCAAAACACGAGTGCCGGGAGCAACGCTAGCAGAGCTCTAAGCCCTGTGAATAGGATGGGCTGCAGGAAGTTCCTGTACCTACTTATGAAGGCCGGGTTAAGGGACCATAAGAGAGCCGTGATCAACGCGTACCCGAAGCTCAACAGTCTCAACACCGATATGAGAGCAAGGAAGAATTTAAAAGCTACCCACACACTAAATTAAGGCAAATCCCGTCCTAACTAGCTTGGGAGCGGGTTGCGTGCTTATATTAACGTTACGTCATCATTTAATTAGGTGGTTTAATGTATTTCGTGAATGATGCAGTTAAAGACCTCTTAAAGCTTTATAGGAGGATCTGGGCTTTATCACACGCAATGTCGGTCATGGGCTGGGATTTAGAGACTTATATGCCTCCCGAGGGTATTGAGGAGAGGAGTGTTGCTCACGCAGAATTAAGTCTTATGGTTCAGGAGTTACTGCTCCGCAAGGAATTTCTCGAGACGCTTGAGAAAGCTTCTAAGCAGGAATCGTTGAATGATTATGAGAAGGGTGTGGTAAGGGTTCTCGAGAGAGAGGTTAGGATCGCTAAGGCTCTACCTCCGAGACTCGTCGAAGAATTAGCTAGAGTAACTCAGGAGGGTAGGATGGCGTGGAAGGTAGCTAGAGAGAGAAACAACTTCGAGATTTTCAAGCCGTATTTAGAGAAAATAGTTGACTTAACTAGAGAGAAAGCGAATTACTTAGGTTTTAGGGAGCATCCGTATGATGCGTTGGTAGATCTGTATGAGGAGGGGATGACTACTAGAGACGTGGATACAATGTTCAGTTACTTGGAGCCTAACATGAGGAGGGTGTTAGATAAGGTGTTGAGTGAGGGTAAATACTCGTTAGACCACCCGTTAGAGAAGGAGAAGTACCTGAGAGAAGAGGCTGAGAAGCTTAACTTAGCGGTGCTTGAGGCTTTCGGGTTCCCACTAGGTAAGAGAGCGAGGCTCGATGTATCAGCACATCCGTTCACGATAAACATGGGTGTGAGAGACGTCAGGATAACTACGAGGTATGAGGGTTATGACTTCAAGAGAACCTTGTTCAGCGTGATACACGAGTTCGGACACGCGCTTTACGAACTACAGATTGACGAAGGACTCAGGTATACCCCCGTAGGTAGTGGGGTCTCACTAGGTATTCACGAATCTCAGAGCAGGTTCTGGGAGAACGTGATCGGCAGGTCTAGAGCATTTGTTCACGCGTTCATAGACTTGATCAGATACGTGAGTCCTGCCAGAAGCAGAGACCCTGAAGACATATACATCTACTTCAACACTGTGAAGCCCTCGCTAATCCGTGTAGACGCGGATGAGGTAACCTACAATCTCCACATAATACTTAGGTTCAAACTAGAGAAGCTGATGGTTTCCGGAGAAGTGAAGGTCACTGACCTGCCTGAACTATGGAATTACGAGATGGAGAGGTTGATGGGCGTTAAACCCAGGAACTACTCTGAGGGAGTGCTTCAAGACATCCACTGGAGTATGGGTTCTATAGGTTACTTCCCAACATACACGCTAGGGACGCTACTAGCTTCTCAAATAGCTCACTACATGGAGAGGGACTTAAATGGACTCTACGAGCACGTAATTAATAAAGACTTCCAGAAAATCAAGGACTACTTAAGAGAGAAGGTACATAGGTGGGGATCAATTTACGCACCTAAGGAACTACTCCTCAGATCATTCAACGAATCTTATAACCCAGAATATTTCGTGAAATATCTAGAGAGTAAATTCTCGCATTAAGCCGTAATAACTAACATAATATTTTGTGGAATCACCGTTTGTCCCTAGATGTTCGTTCTCGTTAGTTTGTTTTTATTTGTTTGTCGTATCTAGGGACTTTCTCCTCGCCTACTCCCTCATCGGTAGCACTACTACTTCTGGAGTGTGTTCATAGGGTATCGGGGTCAACGACATAGACCCCTTGAGAGCCGGCCTGCCTAGGCTTGGAGCATCGCTCCCATCGCCCAAGCAGACCCAAATAAATAAAAATCAAGGCTTATAAATCTAATCCATAAGCATCAACCACGAAACAGCCCTTAAGTCCTAAGAAATGGGAACTCAATCAAGAGTTAATGACTGGTTTGTCGTACAGTAGTTTCATGTTGGTGCTACGTGTTAAGTTTTTAACTGTGTCTTTAGTAGTAATTATTAAGTGATGTGAGTTGGTGAGGGAGTCATTACTCAGGGTTCTCATGAAGATTGAGGGAGAGGTTGGTTTCGACGAATTGAGTGGGTTGGTTGGTCTTAGCAAGAGTACTTTAAGGAGGTATGTGAGGGAGTTGATTGAGGAGGGGTTCGTGATCGAGGTTTCCAGATGCGTTTACGCGTTGACTGATAAGGGTAAGAGAGTTAAGGAATCTCTTAAGAGCGCTTTAGCCGAGGTTAGTGAGGAGAAAGCTTACGTGTTAACGGACCCTAGCACGGGAGCTCCTGTTCCTCTCAAGATCAAGAGCTTAAAACACTTATACGTAGTTATCAAATACGGTTTGGTGCCTGAAGGGATATTAAGAGAGCACCTGAGAAGAGGGTATGTTTCTGAGTGGGTTAAGAACGTCTTAGGGGATGAGGAGTTAGCTAAGAAATTAAGTACTGAGGAGTTAAGCGAGGTCATTAAAACGCTTGAAGAGCTGATTGGGTTAACTGAGTAAGGATTTCTTAGACAATAACTAACAAACTCAAACTTGCTTAGAGCGTAAAGACCTATGAGTGATGGTGTGGTTGAGTATAGTTTAATTACTGACTACGACGTGTACTTGTTTAAGGAAGGAAAACACTACCGGATTTACGAGAAGTTAGGTGCTCACCCGTTAGTTGTTGACGGGGTTTCAGGCGTTTACTTCGCTGTATGGGCTCCTAACGCGTCTGAAGTACACGTAGTCGGGGACTTCAATAATTGGAAACCGGGGACCCATAAGTTAATCCCGCGTAAGGACGCTTCCGGCATTTGGGAGGGTTTCGTGGGGGGTGTTAGGGTAGGTGATAGGTATAAATATTACGTAGTCTCTAGGTTCGGGAATTACAGAGCTTTTAAGGGCGACCCATACGCGTTCTTGTGGGAAGTACCTCCTAAAACAGCGTCCGTCGTTTGGGACTTAAGTTATGAGTGGAGGGATGATGAGTGGTTGCGTGCTAGGGTGTTGAGGAATTCTTATGAAGCCCCCATATCCATATACGAGGTTCACTTAGGTTCGTGGATGAGGGTTCCAGAAGAAGGTAATAGGTTCTTGACTTACCGCGAGCTTGCGGTGAAGTTATGTGATTACGTGAGCTATATGGGCTTTACGCACGTCGAGTTCTTACCGGTGATGGAGCACCCGTTCTACGGTTCCTGGGGCTATCAAGTAGTGGGGTACTACGCTCCTACCAGCAGGTATGGGAAGCCTCAAGACTTCATGTACTTAGTTGAGAGACTTCATGAATGCGGTATCGGGGTGATAGTTGATTGGGTACCCTCACACTTCGCTACCGACGAACACGGGCTGGCGTCCTACGACGGCACACACTTATACGAATATGAGGACTGGAGGAAGAGGGTACACCCTGATTGGGGTAGCTACATATTCGACTACAGTAAGGGTGAGGTTAGGTCTTTCCTAATAAGTAACGCTCTCTTCTGGATAGAGAAATACCATGTTGACGGGCTACGAGTTGACGCCGTTGCTTCAATGCTCTACTTAGACTATTCTAGAAAACCGGGTGAGTGGGTACCCAACGTGTACGGTGGTAGGGAGAATTTAGAAGCTATAGAGTTCATTAAAGAATTCAATGAAGCTATTCACAAGTACTACCCAGGGGTTCTGACCATAGCAGAGGAATCTAGCGCGTGGCCTAAGGTATCGAGACCCGTCAGAGAGGGCGGGTTAGGGTTTGACATGAAATGGAATATGGGGTGGATGCACGACACACTCTACTATATGTCTAAGGACCCGATATACCGTAAGTACCATCACGACATACTGACGTTTAATGTCTGGTACGTGTTTTACGAGAATTTCGTTAATTCCTTATCTCACGACGAGGTAGTGCACGGTAAGAAGTCCTTTATAAATAAGATGCCGGGTGATGACTGGCAAAAATTCGCGAATTTAAGACTTCTTTACGGCTACATGTACGCTCACCCAGGCAAGAAGTTGCTGTTCATGGGGGGTGAGATCGCTCAATGGGATGAGTGGAGCCACGAGAGGAGCATCGACTGGCACATCCTCAAATATCCTGAGCACGCAGGACTTCAGACATGGGTGAGGGATCTCAACAACACATATAAGAGAGAACCAGCGCTACACGAACTCGATTTCAAACCTGAAGGTTTCGAATGGGTTGACTTCAGAGACAGGGATCAGAGCGTTATATCGTTCCTCAGGAAGAGTTCCGGAGGTGACATGATACTAGTAGTACTTAACTTTACCCCAGTAGTGAGGGGTGGGTACAGGGTTGGCGTCCCGGAAGAAGGTTTTTGGGAAGAGATATTGAATAGTGATTCAAGAGTCTACGGGGGTTCAGGAATCGGCAACGCGCCCGGCGTGAAGACTGAGAATATTCCATACCATGAAAGACCACACTCGATAGTATTAACACTCCCCCCGTTAGCCGCCCTATTCCTTAAGTATAGGGGTTAAGGACCGTCACTGGGTTCAGTCATGGCAATTCCAGTCTTAACGATACCTAGCTAAGAATTAAAAGGAGTTCCGTGAGGTTTATCTGGTGCTTGAGATGTCGAGCTCGAATAAGTATGTGGTAATTCACGCACATTTCTATCAGCCATCGAGAGAGGATCCGTGGCTCTTCCAGATACCTCAAGAAGAGGGTGCTTACCCCTACCACGACTGGAACGAGAGAATTACCGAGGAATGTTATAGGCTTAACGCCCTAATCCCCATAATTGATAGTGAGGGCCGAGTGATTGACGTAATCAACAACTACTCCTGGATTAGTTTTAACGTAGGTCCTACACTGCTCAAGTGGTTTCAGGAGAAAGCCCCTGACGTCTACGAAGCGATTGTGGAAGCCGATCACATCAGCAGGAGTAGGTTCTCAGGCCATGGATCTGCTATCGCGCAAGTCTACAACCACATGATAATGCCTCTCGCTAGCAGGGAGGACAAGTACGTGGCTACTTATTGGGGGATAGAGGTTTTTAAAGAGGCTTTCGGTAGATCGCCTGAGGGTATGTGGCTCCCTGAGACCGCCGTAGATGACGAAACTCTTGACGTGTTAGCGGAGTTAGGCATTAAATTCACTGTGTTAGCACCGCACCAAGCACGTGAGGTGAGGGGACCTGACGGTGTGTGGGTAGATGTGAGTGGTGGCAGGATAGACACCAGGCAACCATACACCTACAAAACCTCTTCCGGGAGAAGCATTGTTTTGTTCTTCTATGACGCAAGACTCTCGCACGGTGTCGCGTTCGGTGACTTACTAAGTAATGGCGACACTCTCGCCAAGAACATTCTTAAGGCTTTCAGCAACTCAGGCAACGTAGAGCTAGTCACCATAGCTACTGACGGGGAGACGTACGGTCACCACAAGAAGTACGGTCACTTAGCGCTCGCTTACGCGTTAAGAGATCTTAACGCTAAGAAACTAGCTAGAATTACTAACTTCGGTGAATTTCTGGAGCTTAACCCGCCCAGACAGGAAGTCAAGATATTCGAGAAGACTTCTTGGAGTTGTGCGCACGGAATTGAGAGGTGGAGGAGTAACTGTGGGTGCAGGATAGACATCAACAGGGCTTGGAGCCAGGAGTGGAGGAAACCTCTCAGGAGTTCTATGGATTGGTTACTCAATGAGGTTAAGGGAATCTTCCTTAGGGAAGCTCGTGAAGTCTTCGCAGATCCTCTCAACGCCCTACTTAATTACGCATCATTTATGGATAAGCCTGAAGAATCAGTAACTAATTACCTAAGTAAGTTAATTAAAATCTCTGCCACCAAGGATGTCATGATAAGAGCGCTTAAGCTCCTGGAGATGATGAGACACGCTTACCTAGCCCTCTCCAGCGATGGTTGGTTCTTCGACGACATATCTAATATCGAGTCTATTCAAGTCATGAAACACGCCGCTAGATCCATGCAACTCGCTAAGGAGTTAGCCGGCGTGGATTTAGAATCTACGTACTTGAAGTTCCTTGAGGGTGCTAGGAGCAATATACAGGATCTAGGGAACGGCGCGGAAATATATGAGCGTTACGTGAAGAAAGCCTTCGTAGACTTTCACGATGTATGCATACTATACTCTATGTTGAACCTAAATAACAACTCCTCAGAACGCGTTAGAAGAGTCTTCGGCTACTTGATTGAAGACCTGGGTAGCGAGTCCCACGTCCTAGGGAGTCTTAAGTATTCCTTTGGTAAGGCGCGAGTCACGTTCCTAGCGACCTTGGAGAGTCGTGAGTGTGTTCATTATTCTCACTCAATAAGTGGTCGTGTCTTAATCGGGGCTTCAACACCTCCTGAGGGGCTTGATTTGGGGGCTATGCATAACACCTTGAGAGATTACGTCAGCAACAACGACTTCACCGGGCTCGAGAAATTTATTTTACGAAGCTTTAGTAAGGTTATGAGTTTTAGTGAGTTACGTAGAGATTTTCAGAACGTCATCATAAGCAGTTACTTCAGCAACTTACTCGATAGGGTTCATGAGAAGGTTAAGGAAATACTAACCACTAATTACTCAATAGCTAGGAGCGCCGTCCTCTCTAGAGCACCTTTTCTCGATTACTTCAAGGAGTTTATTAAGTTGTACGTGACTTACGAGTTACGTGAGTTACTTAACAAGCGGTTGCTAGACTCCTCCAACTTAAGTGACGTTCTCACGATGATTAAAGAGTTCGGTGTTGAGTTACCTAACTTGTTGAGTGAGTTAGATATCGGGATCTCTAATCAATTACGTTCGCTTGTTAAGGACTTGAATAACTTGAGTGTCTTAGAGAACGCTGAGAAAAGCGTTTCTGTGTTGAAAGATTTCATGAGCGCTTCAGCTGCCAGAAATCTATGGAGGACTAGAGCTATGGTATGCTTATTGATGAAAAAGTATGTGGGTAGCCTGAGAGGAAGTGTTGGGAGAAAAGATGAGGTAGTTCTTGAGGCTTTGAGAGTCCTTAACAAGTTGAGTGAGATCCTAGACGTTAAGTGTTTGGAGTAACGTGCTTAAGGCTGAACCTCTGTTTTTATGGTGAGGGGATTTAAACATAAAAACTCTGGTTTAGATGTTTATCAATCCTACGTATGAGAGTAGAAGAAGTGATAAGAAGGAGGTAGCGCTGATTAACAGGTTATCGTCTATTGGGTTGAACTCGTAATGTTCTATATATGAAGACAGCGCGGCCACCGGAACCCCCCAAACTCCTATGAAGTAGTACGCTATAGGTAGACAAACCAGGAACATCGCGAAGTTACCCCACCAAGACTTTGTTCTCCTCCTATATATCAAGTTCCTGACCACTCCCGTGGCGGCATCGCCGAAAGACATGAAGAGCACGGGTATTAAGCCGTATATGGGTGTGTTGAAAATAAGCCATGAAGCTAATAGTATAGTTCCCCAAGCTATGCAGAAGTTTACTTCATAAGCGTTATCCGGTACCTGAAACCAGGTCAGGAGTTTCCCTCTCTTATGCGGTATCCAGGTTATGAGAGCTAACACTAACGCTAGAACAAAAGGTATTGTAGGTGACGTGAACACGAACGGCACTATAAGAGCTACCACACCTCCCGCCAGCACATGTATTAGCTTCCTGTTAAAGTACACGGCTACGTTGCGTGTGAGCCCCTTTTTAACCATTAAATTGTACGTGTACTTAGTCCCGTAAACCACTCCTAAGACGTAGATAAAGAGCACGGTAGCGATCGCGGCCTCCGCAACGGTGTTCGCAGGTAATAAACTCTCTAAGTGCAACCCTAGATTCATCTGCCGAAGCACCTCACATTTCAAGCATACTGAAAAATATTTATTAAGAAGCTTTTATATTTCACGCTCCAGAATCAGGTAAGTCCTTACTATCCTAATAATATGTTGAGGGAGTACCTACCAAAGCGAGACTGTCTTAACCCCTTCTTTAAGTAGCTTACGTAGCTGAATCTTGAAATAGAAGTAGCTGAAAGCCAAGAAAGCAGTTGGGTATAGTACGGAGGTTGACACCATAACCTCCTCAGGTAGCACGAGGCTTGCGAGACCTAGTGAGTGCCTGAGGAGTTCTGCCGGGTAACTAAAAGGAGTTAATAAGGCTATGAACCTCATCGAGGGCGGTAGGTTGGCTAGGGGGGTTATGCCGCCTGTAGCTATAGGGAGTATCCATGAAATAAACTCTACCACAGCGCCGGAGGTCCCGGAGGATATGAGGGTCGACCCTAGGATCATCGCGTAAGCAAAGAGAACTACCGCCAAGGATATTAGGCCTAGGGAGAATAGGGCTGGGTTAACGACCTGAAGTGATGGCGGGGCTACGAGGACTGAGAGCATCGAGTAGGTTATGCCTAGCGAAAGAATCAGCCAGCTAATAGTTATCGGTATTATGCCGACGTACATGACGAAGATGCTTGACCCACTAACTATCACGTTCTCCAAAACACCTCTGAAGAGGGAGTCTCTTAACTCCCAGCCCCAATCCCAGGTACTCACCGAGTACGCTTGGAAAATCGCTATGCCGATGAACATATAGGTGGAGATGATGTCGGCAGGTGTTCTTGGATCCCTGAAGAGCGTCATCGGGAGCATGAGTATGGCTAGCCAAGCAGACATCGATACTAAGCCTAGGAAAAACCCCTTACTCCTCAGTAGTTCAGCCTTAACGTAACTCACGAACACTGTCTTAGCTGAATTCATGAATAAACGTACTCTACTAAACAAGCTCACGTCTTAACCCCCTCCCTCAACTTCTTCATCTCCAGAGACTTAGTGCTACCGTATGAGAGAGGCCCGTAAGCTATCGCTAAAGCGATACCTAAGCCAAGCATCGTGAGGACCGTCAAGACTTCAGGCGTCCCCCCACCTACTAACGTGTAGAGCGTTAAGTCAACAACGTGTGATGACGGCAAGAGGTAAGATATTACGCGGACCGTGAAAGGCATTAAAACTCTAGGGTAGTAAATACCTAGCAGTATCATCATGAGAGGCCTGACAATGTTTAGCAGTCTCCAAGACTCACCCATCAACATTGACACACCACATGCCAAAAGAATAGCGAACGTCGATAAGAGCAAGCCCGCAAGGCAAGCTAAACCCATCAAGAGGAGCGAGGTAAGGAATCCATTAATACCTTCGAAATACGTTAAGAGGGGAACTAAGCTTGTGAAGCCAAGTATTATCGTTAAGACTAAACGCGGTATAGGTATTATGAGGAGCCTCAAGAACCACGGCGTAGTGCTTGAGAGCACGTAAGGCAACGTGCCTATGTTGTCGTCATATATGGGACTCCATAAAACATCATCTACTATGCCAAGTATGGCTAGGAAGTTGAATGACGCGGTTATGAAGAAGAGGAAGGGGTTTACACCAACCCTAACCTCAAAATTTTCTAGTGATCCCACAGAGGAACCGACAAATATTATGAAGAAGGTCATTATGTATGGGTAAGCAACGTAAGTGAATAAAACCTGTCTTCTCCTCACTAATTCCCCGTAAACCAAAAGCATCTCGGACTTAATTAACGGTAGCACGTTCACTTATGTTTACCTCCAGTAAAGTATATGAATACGTCTTCAAGCGTGGGCTCAACCACCTTAAATGAATTCGCCGTTAACCCTCCCTCAGTCAGCAACCTCATCACTTTATTGAGGGATTCTTCCACGGATCTCACGTTAAACTTTATTTCTAAGTAGTCTACGCCGAGTTCCTCCGTCATCACACCACCTACGGCAACCTCAGCCAGCTTATTCAAGAAAGTATTTAGGTCGCCGGACCCTCTCCTAACCTGAAGCACCACTGTCCTTATGTCGCTTATCCTATTCTTCAGTTCTTCCGGAGTTCCTGAAGTGACTATAGACCCTTTATCAATTAATAAAATCCTATCACAAACTAGCTCAGCCTCAAACATGTTGTGCGTAGTGTATATTACTGCTTTACCATCCCTCAACGCCAGAGACTTAACTAAGTCCCTCACTTTCCTAGCACTCATTGGGTCAAGACCTAGTGTCGGCTCATCAAGCAAGAGTATCGGTGGGTCTTTCAAGAGAGCTCTAGCTAGCGAGAGCCTAGCCTTCATACCGGTCGAGTACTCCTCGTAAAGCTTATCTTCAGCCTCTAACTCGCTCAACCCAACAAGCTCCATTACCTCGTCAACCCTCTTCCTTAAATCAGCCCCGCTCAACCCGTAAAGCGAGCCAAAGTAAATAAGGTTCTCCCTACCAGTTAACTTACCATAGAAACCTTTCTCCACGCTTAGCATAACGCCGATCAACTTCCTGACTTTACTAGCCTCCTTAACCACGTCAAAACCTCCTACCCTAGCCTCTCCAGAGTCTGGTAAGAGGAGGGTTGAGAGAATCTTAATTGTGGTCGTCTTGCCAGCACCGTTAGGTCCTAGAAGTCCCACAACCTCGCCGTAATTTACTGTGAAGCTAACTCCTCTCAGCGCTTCAACAACTAGCTTCTCACTCTTCAGCAACCCCTTCCTTTTTTTAGTCAAGTACTTCTTAGCTAACTTAGTAACCTTAACAGCCTCACTCATCCGCAACACCTAACAGTTAAGAGAATAGTAAAATTAATGTCTTATGCGGTTGCACGCATGCTTAAAACCTTGTCAAGAGCAACGCTACTTATGTCCGGCGCTACGACGCTGTTAGGCAGCTTCCTAGACAGCTTAACCAGGTTTTCCACTTCTTGGTACGCGCTACTCAAGTCTTCCAGGGTTATTTCCTCTTGTCTTAGGTCTATGAGTGCTGGGGCGGTGACCACGAACACCACGTCGTGAGCGAGTGCCCTAAGCTTCTTAAATATGCGGTGAGCCGCCTCCACATCACTCACGTCCTCAAGACACACTATGTTGACTACCGCGCACGGCACGAAACAAGTATTTACTACTACCGGGAGCAGTAGCCATGAAGCAACCCTCAACGCTGAGTAGGTCATTAAGGGTCTGTCAGGCCATTCAATTTTAGAGAGAACCCCCAGCAACTCACCTATCTTACTAATCGACGTTACCTTATTGCTTAGTAGGAACCCCCTCTCCGTAACCACGAGTAACCTGACGTGAAGACCGTTAGAAAGAAGTCCTAAAGCTAGCTTACAGACCTCCCGTAACAGGTTCTCAAGCGCTTTACTCCCTGGATAGAAAAACTTATCACTAAGCACAAGCGATATCACGACATCCCTATGCATTTCTTTCTCAAACTCCTTAACAGCCAGTCTTGAAAGCCTTGCCGTCGCTTTCCAATCTATCTTCTTGAACTCGTCTCCCGGCATGTACTCCCTTACCTCAAATATGTTTGTGCCAGGCCCCCTAACCCTGGAAGGACCAATACCTAGGTGTCTGAAGCCCGGTATCGTGTACGGGACAACACCAATGCTGAAGCTGGGCAACACCTGAATCTCAGTGAAGATCTCAAGGCTCATTAACCCCTCAGCAAGCCCTCCGAGAATAACGAATCGAAGAAACAACGTGTTTATCCTGTGTGTTCCTACCCTGGCATTAAGACTCATCCTGATTTCCAGAACCTGGCCGTTCTTCCTTACCGAGTAATCAGAGAGTTTCAAGCCAGCATCGCAAGCGAGATCTGCATTAACCACCTTAAGCAACTCTAGATGAGGCGCTCTAACTACTAAGTTCAAAACAAGTGTCTCGCCCTCAAGGATCCTTAGGTCTGTAGGATAATCCGCGAGGACGTTACCTAGCTTTTTAAGTGAGTGTAGTGCTCCAGCGACATAACCGGCCAGCAAGAAGCCCGCAACACTAATCACTAAGTAGTGATGTAGCTCTAAAACCACCAGTACTGAGGAAAGGAGTACCGAAGTAAGTGTTAGTAGGTAGAGCCCGCTAAAACTAACGTACGTTACTGAGGCTCTCGTCACTCTTATGGCCTCGGCACCTCCACGATTCTCAAGACCTCCTCTATGACGTCTCTCGATGAAAAGCCTTCAGCTAAAACCTCCGGCTTAAGCAAAACCCTGTGGCTTAAGGCAGGTACCGCCGCGGATTTCACGTCATCAGGTATCACGTAATTCCTTCCTTCAGAGAGCGCTAAGCACTTAGCTAGCGTGTGAAGCATTATGAGCCCTCTAGGCGTGACACCTAACCTAACATACCTGTGCTTATTTATCGACTCATATATTCTCAGCATGTAATCCGTTACAGAGTCATCGACATACACGTTACTTATCTCTCTCCTCCCCTCAAGTATCTCGTCAGCGTTAGCAACCGGCTTTAACTCAGCGAATGCTTCCTCTATCTTCAGGGTCCCTCTCCTCAACAACTCTATTAAGCCTTCCTTACTCAGAGTCTTCATACTTATTTTCAGGAAGAACCTGTCTAACTGTGCTTCAGGTAATGGGAAGACCCCCTCCAGCTCCACTGGATTCATGGTAGCGATGATCGTGAAAGGTTCCGGCAACTTAATCGTCACACCCTCAATAGTTACCTGTCTCTCCTGCATAGCCTCAAGCAACGCTGACTGAGTTCTCGGAGACGCTCTGTTTATTTCGTCGGCTAAGACTAGGTTAGCGTTTACAGGACCTACCACAACCTCGAAATCCCCTGTCTTCTGATTAAAGACCTTAGTACCTACTATGTCCGCCGGTAGTAAGTCAGGCGTTAACTGGATCCTGCTAAACCTCAGGTTAAGCAACTTAGCTACAGTCTTAGCTGTTAGAGTCTTGGCTATGCCGGGTATTCCTTCAATCAAGACATGACCTCCAGCAATCACCGACAAAACTAATAACTTCACATCCCACTCTCTCTCAACCAACACCTCCCTGGAAGCCTCAACTACCTTACTGACTATAGCCTCAACATACCTCAACTCTATCTCCTCCACTATTTCTTTCAATAACCTAATATCTAACTAAACCAACCCTCGTCGACTGCGACGCTATCCCGGAACCGGTATATAGGCGTCGAGGTAAGCGATACTCCAGCGAATGTTAGCGAAATCAACTCCAAACGACCTAACCTGTGGCCGTTATTCCCGAAGTAGCTCACCACGTTTTGATTATGCTGAAGCTTATTTTCTCTGAAGACTAACCTCTTTAGGGCGATGGGCTTCGCTATAATATCCTGCTTTCTCAAAGCGTTGACCCCTACGCTAATTCTATTCTTAGTGTTGTTTAGCGTTTTCAATCCAGTCGCTGAGGCTAGACACTCACCAGACCTTCAGAGTAAGTCGCAGGAATTATTAGAAGCCCCGAAAGTTCTGAGTGAGTGGTTGAGCAGGGTTGGCAGAGATGATTTGAGGGCCTTGCTAGAGGAGGCTATCACAACAAATAATCAAACCTTAATGAAGTTGGTAGTTGCTCAAGTTTACGCGTACCTGGCTAGTGACTACCCAGTTACTTTCTTCGCCGGCGGCAAGCACCTCATGGCTCTCAAAATACTTAATAAATCTGATGATTTAACAGTGAACAACAATGACTTAGGTTGGCTACTTTATCACGCGACAAGATCTTTAAACATGTCGGACTATTCCACGCTATCTAACGTGTTATTAGTTATTCTCTCAGGTTTCGTGAGTTACGGAGACCACAACCAGTTATCGTACTTCATGGTTTACTTAATGAGGGAACCTAAAGTTAGGGTAGTGAGCGAGGACTTAAGGGACGAGTTAAGGCTTCAGATCCTTAAGTTCTTGGACTACGTTGAGGCGAGAGATTTCAAGAAAGCCTCTGATTTCGGAGTCAACGTCTCCTATACTACCTCCATGCTGATTGGTTCATGCATGTACTTGATAGCTTCCTCCTACGCTAAGTACGCGTCGTTAAGTAAGTTGTTCGGCGGGTCCGGCAACACTCTAGTAAATTCAACGATTATTAGTGAGGTTCTTGAAACTCTCTTGAGAGTCAACGTCAGCGGCCCGTTAATTGAGATTATTAAGAGACTACCGCCGGAAGACCTTAACAAGTTATTAAGTGATCTCAACAGGCTTGAGGAAATTGATGAAGAGATTCTTATAGAAGAAATTAATAAGTATGTGAGAGAGAAGAGATATAATACGTCAATCACCGGCTTAGAATCTAGAACTTCATCACTAGTAGTTCGGGTTTTCACGGCAGTCAGCAACAAAGATAGTTCGGAAATCACTTACAGATTCTCAAGCGAGTTAAACTCCCTCATGTACTTGATTTCCTCAAAGCCAGTGTTCTTAGGTAGCTCTGGTTTTCCAGAACCTAGTCAAGGAGTGGGTCCGCCTTCCGCAAGAGAGGTTATACCGGGGTCTTACACACCATTATTACTCGTTATTTTCGCGTCTACGGTAGCTAGCATAATACTTCTCCTGAGGTTCTCCTCAATCAGCAGACGCGACTTAGTAAGTAGGGTGCCCCACGTTAAACAAGCACCACCGACTAAAACCATTACCTCCTATGTGGTGAGGACATTCTGGACTGTCGTAGGGAGTTTATGTAAGTTTTTCGAGATTTCTTTAGGTAAACATGAAACACATAGGGAGATTGCGGTTAAATTATTGCCTAAGATTAGGGCGTTCGCGGGAGAGGACCTCGCCAAATCATTTAACGACTTAACGAAGTATTACGAGCTAGTCAGGTTCGGTAACTTAGGCGAGGACGAGGTGATGGTGTCTGTCGCTAGACAAGTCGAGGAACGTGTACTTAAGTGGGGGCAGGGTTCCTGAAGCGTTAATCGCGGTCATCTTCCTGCTCTCACTAATTACATCCCTATACTTAAGCAACTACACCTTCGTCTCCGTCGCCGGGTTAGTTGCGTACACGTACATGATCCTTGCAGGACACGTATTATCGGCCTCTATAATCTTATTTCTCTCACTACCTTTCCAGATTTTGGTTGCAGGACCTTACACGGCTCACCTAATAGCCTACTATCCCTTAGTCATGATAGTGAAATCCTTCCTTTACTTAAGGAAACCACATCTTATTTTCATCCCCTTCTTAACACCTGCTTTAATCTACACAATACTGTTCCACCCGATCATCGAGGTACCCCCACTCCACTACCTGCTCGTTTGCTGCATTTCCCTCATAACGGGATATTTCCTAAGAGTTTTCGAGGAGTTGATTAGCTACGGGTTTACTAGTCTCGAGGTACCTGAACTCAACTTAACTCGATTACTCAACGCTAAAACATTCCTTAACTTACTTATTCTCAGTTACGTAACGCTCGCTTTTTCCGCATCCGCCCTCATCACGTTACTGGATTACGGGCTAGTTCTCGCTCAATCCCTACTTGCTTCCGTGACTGTGGGTTTCCTCATTATCATACTGTGGTACCTCGTCCGTGGTCTTAGCTTAAGGCTAATCTTGGTAGCTATCTCGACAGCGTTCTTGATCCTTACAAAGGCTTTCTGGTTGTTGGGTTTCTTCGAAGAATCCGTAAAGTTGTTCGAGGAGGTGTTGAAGTATTTTGGCTAAGGATATCTTAAAACCTCTTACACTATACTTAAGCTACTTCCTGTTAGTGAGTTCCGTTGTGCTAGCTCTCTCTCAAAGATACGTGGCTTCCTTAACATCCCTCGTAGCCGGCTTAGCTCTCCTCAGCTACGTCAAGAGCTTGGTGAACGAGCGTGAAGAACGCAGACCTGAGTAAGTTAGTAGTCATTGTTTTTCTAGTAGCTCTGTTAGCAGAGCCGTTCCCAGCGGGGGTAGTCTTAAGCGGTGCCTCGCCCCACAACACTAGTTATGAGGGTACCTCACGCTTGAGGGAATTGTTGGAGGAGCTAGGTTATGAGGTTAGGTTAGTGGACTCATGGACACTAACCCTGCTTTACCCGAGTTCCAGATCTTGCCGCGTAATACTCATAGTATCACCTGAGAAACCGTTCACACTTGATGAAACAAGCGCAATCGCTTGGTTGGTCAAAAGCGGCTCAGGCCTCATCATAGCTGATGAAGGGACCTACAGCAACGCCGTCTTAGAAGCCTTAGATAGTGACGCAAGGATTTTAGGGGAGTACGTGAGTTTCGGGGGTTCCCAAGTTTTCCATGGTATAGTGAACGTTAGTGGGTCTGACATACTAGTCTACTTCGCGTACGCGTCGAGAGTTTTGTCAAGTAAGGGCGTGACAGTAGCTTATAGAGGTGACGCGGTCTTAGGGGTTAAGGTAAGCGTTGGCGGGAGTCCGGCATACGTGTTCGGCGATGGTTCTATAATGACTAACGCAGCCCTCTCAAAACTATCTCCGGACAACCCCTACGTCAAGCTTGTTAAGGAAGTCCTCAACTCTATATGTCTTGGCGGGACGATCTACCTAGACTCTTCTAAGTACGGACTGAAGCCGGTAACGACCGCGGAATTAATGAGTAGTAACCTCACATACTTCGCCGCGGCAGTGTCTAACCCCTTCAGGTATTTACTCACGTTCAGCGAGAACACCGGCGCAGTTAGCTTAAGCATAATTTCCTTAACTCTTTCACTCATATTCTCGCTCACGATACTCGGCCGTCTCCTACCCTGGAAAGGCATCTTAACGACTTACTGGGAAATCACCCCAAGACTTAAGCAGAGAGGCTATGTCTTAAGTAAGGTTAGGAACCTAGCGTGTAGCGAGGACGCGCCAGACGCCCTAAAGACTTTATGCGGTGGCGGTAGAAGCAAGCTAGGAATCGCTGAGTTGACCTGGTTATTAAGCAAGGTTTCAGCTGAGTAATGTGTGTATTAACTCTTAATATTCGTGTTAACGTAAGTAGTATTAGGCTCGAGGAATTGATTAAAGGAGAGATCTGCAGTCTGTGCAGGGGGTCTAGGTATTTATGCGGACTCACTTACTGCCCACTACTGGTAGAGTTTTACAGCAAGATCAGCGTGAAGCTCGTTAAGTTTAGCGATCTCATTGAGGGATCCTCACCACCCTCCGTTTTTGTTGGGAGGGTAGGCTACCCCAAAGTCAACGTAGGACCCTCGCTACCCCCTCAAGTAGGCGACACTAAAGAATATGAACTGCCTGAGTCATGGATAGGTAAATCCTTAGAAGACATACTCGTTAAGAGACTCTCCATGGTTGTCGGAGTTACTCAAGTCAAGGTTCGGGACGTAGGAACCAATTACGTGACCAAGATCCAGGAACTCGCTCTCTCCGAGAAGCCCGTGGATGTTGAGGTCCTTCTAGACAAAAAGTATTTTAGGAAACCTCTCTTCGGTGAGGAGATCCCGCCATTCGGTCCGAGAGCTTTGTTAAGGGATGTCAGAGTAATTAGCAATCCGTACTTCGGGAGACCTGTTGAGAAGGTCTTCGGTGACACGGACTTAAGAGCTATTGAGGCTGTCTTATTGCTGTATAAAGAAGGGGTCCCCGTCTCCAGAATACAGAGGATCTTCTCCGTAGGTGCTTTAGGTAGGTCCGCGGACAGGAGGTTAGTCCCTACCAGGTGGTCCATAACGGCGGTTGACGACATAATCTCTAGGTCTTTAGTTAAGAAAGTGAGGGGTTTGCCGGAGCTCGGGGAGATCTTAGTCTATGTGAGGGAGTACATGAAGAATCTCTTCGTGGCGGTTCTGCTACCTGGTGTTTGGAGTTATGAGTGGGTTGAGGCCTGGTTCCCTGGCAGCACGTGGAACCCCTCAGGAATTAGGGTAGCTATCGGGGGTGATCATGAAGGTCCTTTAGGGAAGTCTGAATACGCGTTGACAGGGGGTTGCTACTACGCCGCACGCTTAGGAGTCGCCGAGCATCTCCTCCACAGATTGGGAAGGCAAGCTACGGTCTTCTTGTACAGAGAGATCTACGAGGGGTTCAACATACCTATCGGGGTTTGGTTCGTCAGAGAGAACATTAGGAAATTATTTGAGTCTAAGCCGGTTAGGTTTAGCGACTTAAGTGAAGTACTGGGTTTCCTGAAGGGTCGTACACGCGTCAGCGTAGAGGAGATCGTGAGGAACTCTTACATTCTAGGAAATTACGGGAGGGTGAGGAAACTTGATTCTTTCTGTAGGAAGGGTGCGTAAAGGCTGGGTAGAGTACGTCTTCATTCACGCATCCACAGCCCTCAGCAAGTCCGGACTACCGGATCTAGATTACGCTTTAAACCCCTACATCGGGTGCTACCATAAATGTAGTTACTGCTACGCGAGGAGTTACTGCAGGTTTGAAGAACCCAGGACTCGTTGGGGTGACGTAATCTACGTTAAGAAGAACGTGGTAGACTTGCTGAGGGCTGAGGTCAGGAGGGTTCGCCCAGGCTCTGTAGGTCTCTCAACCACCACGGACCCTTACCAACCTATCGAAGCCTTAACTAAGTTGACTAGAGCGTCTCTTGAAGTCCTTCTTAGAGCCGGCTTCAAGGTCGTTATACAGACTAAGTCTCCCCTAGTCTTAAGAGACCTAGATATCCTGACCCAGCATAGCAACTTAGTTGAGGTCGGGTTCACGATAACCTCGGTAGACAGCTCCACGTTAAGGGATGTTGAGGTTAGAGCTCCCCCACCCACAGCGAGGGCGAGAGCTTTGGCAAAAGTTAGTGAGTCAGGTATTAAGACATGGGTTTTCTTTGGTCCCGTCATTCCAAGACTTAACGATGACTCAAGCACCATCGAAGGGGTTGTTGAAGTAGCACGCGAGACCAACTCAACACTCTACTATGACTGGCTCAGATATAAGAAGGAGATAAGCAATTTCTTTAAAACTCTTGAGTTATCTCCTGAAAAATATGTTAGAGGTCGTGACTTCGCTTTATGGCGTAAGTCTGTTGAGGAGAGACTTCAAAGAATCTGTAGGGAGAGGAACGTGGTATGTGTGCCGGCCTTCAGTACCTAGCTCCCTGCAGGAGAGTACCGGGCTTTACCGAGTCTTCAACTGAAAGCCTCGCCCTTTAGGGCGGGGAGGAGGTCAGCCGAGTCTTCTCTAGGCCACGAAGTGTTTATGTTGAGTTTATCGTTGTGTATGACTTTTTAATTCACGCATGTGCGTTATCTCTTCAGCTAATTTAATTACGTTCTCTAGTGTTGGGTTCTTCCTAGTCTTGCTCACTAGCTTACGTAACTCAGGGTACTCACGCAAGACCATTCTTATTATCTTGTTTAGGAGGCGTCTACCGTCTGAGTTCAGGACGTTTGTTTTATCAAAGAATACTTCTCTTCTTGTTAGTAATTTCCTTATTAGGTTTTCTAATTCGGTGCTCATCTAGCTTCTTAACCTCTTGATGATATCAGCGTTACCGTTTTTGTGACACCACTTATTCTCCTGATATTCGTGACTAGTCTGTCTATGTCTTTAAGGTCCTTACCTTCTGCAGTCACTACTAGGTCGTATTCTCCGAACACCACGTCCACTGATACCTTGATGTTCTCGTCTTCAAGCTTCTTTATTTCCTCAGCTACGTCATACTCTAACCCTATGCTAGTAGTTACCAGCACGTATGCTTTAACGCTACCCACCCTAACCACCTCAGTTAGTGTTCCCTAAGATTTTTATTTATTTCACGTCCACTTAACGTAATCAATCTTATCCTGCGTCTTAACGTTGACTCACGTGCGGTACTCACGTCTTTCATTCACTTATATTTATTTAGCTTCCGTCATTACTTTTCCGGGCGTGTAAAATGGGTTCAGTGGTCTTCACCTTCAAGCCTAACAGAATAGCTTTCGATACCCTGAATAGTGAGGATGTTGAGTTCGTGTATTTCGACGGTCAGACACCTCCTAGGGAGTGGTTTGAGGAGCACTTAGGGAGTGCTGTGGTTGTTGTGGTACCTCCGTGGCAGCCGTTTGGTAAGGAGTTGATGGATTTAGCTCCTAACCTTAAGTTATTGTTTGTTCATGGCTCGGGACTTGACAAGGTTGATGTTGCGGAAGCTAGTAGGAGGGGTGTGTGCGTTGCTAACGCGCCGGACGCCATAGCTCAAGCCGTTGCCGAGCACGCTCTCGCGCTAGTCCTAGCAGTCATGAAGAACGTGGTGAGGGGGGATAGGGTTGTGAGGTCTGGTGGTTGGGGTCCTGACACCCAGAAAAACCTTATCACTACTACTTTAAGAGGTAAGAGGGTTGGTGTCGTCGGGTTAGGCAGGGTTGGTTCCGAGGTTGCTAAGCTTTTCAGAGCTCTTGGAGCTGAGGTTGTTTACTGGAGTAGGTCTAGGAAGACTGAGGTTGAGCACTCTCTTGACGTAAAGTACGTGGATTTCGAGGAGCTTCTGAAGACGTCAGACGTGGTCTTAGTCACCATCGCTCTCACACCCGAGACCAAGGGACTCATAAGTCATAGAGAGCTCTCACTAATTAAGCCGGGAGCAATCATAGTTAACGTTTCAAGAGGTCCTGTAATAGATGAGGAGGCCCTAATTAAGGCGTTAAGCGAGGGCAGGGTACGTGCAGGACTAGACGTCTACACGGTCGAACCCCTACCAAGAGACTCCGAGTTAACGAAGCTTGAGAACGTCGTTCTCACACCACACATCGCCGGCTTCGCTTACGAAGCCCTCAAAGGAACCAGCGAGTTCGTCGCTAAAGAGATCGTGAGGTTCCTTAAGGAAGGTAAGTTGCCCTATACAGTCGTTAATAGAGAGGAATGCGTTAAGCTAACTGCTTAAGTTCTCTCCTAGCTTTTCTTGTGTTGTAAATGTAAAGTCCTACGTAAATAGCTACTAAGATGGGGGTTGTATACTCGTAAGGTGTTAAATTAGCTACTCCAAGCACTATGAGTAACGTCCTCTGTAGTTTACCTATGTGTGTGCCATGCCAACCAACTATACCGGCACTAAGCATCAGTATTGAGAGCGTGATATTCGTCATCCCGTAAACGATTCTATAAATCACGTGAGGCGTTACCTCACCTGCCGGAAGTATGAGTAACGCAGGGTCTAGAACAAATATGTATGGTACTAAGTAGCCAGCTAACGCATACTTAGTAGCGTTAAACGCTGTTTTCCAGAATTCTGACTTAGCTAGTAGTGTGCCGGCATACGAAGCTAGCGCTACCGGAGGTGTTAAGTCAGCTAGTATGCCGAAGTAGAAGACGAACATGTGTGCTACTAGCTTAGCCATTTCTAGCTCTATTCCTGTTATGGCGGTTATTGCTCTAGCCATTGGTGCACCCACTATCGTCGAGGTTATTATATAGTTAGCTGTCGTAGGGACCCCCATACCCAGAACCAGACTTATGGACATCGCAGTAACCATTAAAACAAATATGTTGCCACCAGATATTTCTACTAACTGGTACCCTATGGTCGTGGCCCATCCAGTCATCGTGAGTACTCCCTGTATTAGTCCCGCGCACGACGCCGCAAAGAATATCGTCATAGCACTTCTGAAACTTGAGTCAAACGCTTTAAGCAACGCTAACGTCATCTCATGACCTCCCCTTATTGTGTAACCTATTAATATCGCTACGAAAACAGAGATTACCCCCGCGAAAAATATTGCCGCGCTTACGGGTAATCCGAGAAAATGAGAGACTACACCAATCAAGATTATTGAGCTTGTGATGAGTAGCTTGGGTATAATCCCTATTGTTCTCTGATAGATCCAGGCTGAAATTATCGCGGCTCCTATAGCACCTAAAGCACAGTACTGTGGTTCAAGTCCTGAAAGTAGAAGATACGTGACTATGGGTATTGGGCTAAGTAGGTAGATTCCTCGAGCTAATTCCTTAAAACTAGGTAGTAGTTCTCTGGAAATAGGTCTTACCCCAAGCTTCTTAGTTACTCTGTCTATGAAGATATATACTGAGGTGAAGTAGAGGATAGCGGGTATTGCGGCAGCTATTATTATGTCTCTGTAAGGCCTCCCAAGGAATTGTGCCATGACGAACGCGGCAGCCCCCATAACTGGAGGCATTAGCTGACCCCCCGTTGATGCCGCTGGCTCGACAGCTCCCGCTACCTCAGGCGGGTAACCAGCTCTCTTCATTAGAGGTATTGTAAAGGTCCCCGTCGTTAAGACGTTCGCTACTGAGCTACCTGAGACGGTCCCCATGAATGCGCTAGCTACTACAGCGGTTTTCGCGGGACCTCCCCATCTATGCCCTACAAAAGACATCACGAATTTTGTTATGTAGTCTCCAATCCCTATTTTTTCTAGTATTGAGCCGAAGAAGACGAACGCGAAAACGTATGAGACCATCACGTACAGTGGAATAGCGAATATCCCCTCCCTAGCGTAGAACATGTGGTTAATGAACCTCCTTATATTAAACCCCTCATACGTAATGCCTAAGAACATCACTACCGAAGCTATCGCGGGTAGCGCTATCCCTAAAGACCTTCTAGACGCTTCTAAGAGGAGCACTATAGCTATTAGAGGCATTAATACGTTAGGGAGTGTTGCCTCCACATACCCGTACTGAACCACTATAGGGTAAATAACTACTAGGTAAAGCATCGAGATCAGAGCTACTGTGCCGAGCACGTAGTCGTAAGCAGGTACCTTATCTGTTTTAGTCTTTTTTGTTGATGGGTATACTATGTAGGCTGCCAACATCAGTAAGCCCAGTAAGAAGGCCATGCTTTGCTGTATGTCTGGAGCATATAGTAGTAGCTTGATGTCTAGTCCCACCTTTCTTAGTATAGTGTAGAGCGAGAAGTTAAGTCCCATCACGAAAAATAGCTCGTATAGAGCGAACACAATCCCCAGAATTAGTATGAGCTTAGCTAGCAGTCCTGACTTAGCTCTCTCAATAGTTAATGCTTCTGTCAATTCAGGACGCCCTCAACAAGAGATATTAACAGGTAATTAATTTAAGTATTTTTACATCCATAACCCCGAGTCTCTCGGAGGAGGGATAGGGGTAATGGGCTGGAGACCCAGCCCGGGATTAAATCCCCCAAAGCAGGGAGATGTAATCCCAAACCTCCCAGCCCTAGGGAGCAAGGAAACCCTCACCCTTCAGGATGGGGAGGAGGTCAGTCAAGGCTTACTCATCGTAGCTTCTGAGCAAACACCCATCCCATTACTGAGATTTTCGTGCATGCTTCGATTACTATCTCTTCTTTACTCCTTACTTCCTCGCCATTGATGGTTACTCTTGGGTTGATCCTATGTCTCATGCTTATTTTTAGTATCGTGGTATTTAGTGTTATATTCCTTGCTACGTACCTCCCACCTACACTTACTAACTGGTTCGGCGCATCGCACGGTCTCGAAGGCAGTCCTGCTCCATATCCCGCCCACACAAACTCTACTAACTTTATCTTGCAGTTCGCTATCTCATACTCCTCCGTTATCTCTGATAGTTCAACACTGTGCTCATATTCTAGTCTTATGCTTAGTCTCGTGTGGGGGCTAACTACATATTCAGTCCCGTCGATCACTATCCTACACGCTTCTATTATTGGGTGTGTTAAGATTATTGATGCTACGGCGATTATTATTAAAGAGAAAAAGCATTTCTTCTTTGTTAAACCCATTCTTAATCTCATGGCTTGAGTTCTTGAGGCACTGTAATTCCTTTATCTTGATAGTACTTGACCGCCCCTGGGTGCAACCTTATCGGCAACCCCTCAAGAGCTTTATCTAAGCTTATGTCCTGAGCTCTTGAGTGTGCTTGTTTTAATTCGTCTAGATGGTCGAACATGACCTTGAGTATCGTGTACGCCACATCATCAGGCACGTCGGAGCTTATGGCCAGCATCGCTCTCACAGCAAGTGTCTTCACATCTTTCTCTAAACCCGTGTACGTTTCTTTAGGTACCGTGAACGGCACGAAGAATAAATAGCCTTGCTGCTTGAGAGTGTTAAGTAGTTCGTCAGGTATCTCAACTAGGCTTATTGGTGTCGTTGCCGCTAACTCCATCACCGCCGAGGTCGGAATCCCGGCTACCACGAAGGCCGCGTCAACCTGACCCAACTTGAGTGCTTGCGCTGCCTGCGTGAAGTCTAGGTTCTGAACAGTTATCTTATCCCACACACCGGAAGCTCTGAGTATTATCTCTGCTTCTACAGCCGTCCCACTTCCTGCCGCACCTATCGCAACCCTCTTCCCTTCCAAATCGCTTATCGTCTTTATCCCGCTATCAGCTCTCACTATTATTTGAATTATTTCCGGGTATAGTGTTGCTAACCCCCTTATCTTATCTATCTTACCTTCAGAGAACATGTAGAGTCCATTATACGCGTAGTAAGCTATGTCATTCTGTATGAATATTAAGTTCGCGTCACCCGTCCCCAAAGCTCTAGCGTTAGCTACTGAAGCACCGCTCGAAGACGCTGAAGCAACTATCTTATCCCCAGCATATTTGTTCAAGAGATCCGCTAGTTTAACCCCTAGCGGGTAGTAGACCCCTCCAGTACCCCCAGTATATATGGTGATCTTATATGGTGCCGGCGGGGTTAAAGCATAATAACCCAGAATAACGGCTAGTATAACCACTACCACCACTGCTATCGCTACCATAGTTTTCGAGATTCCTTTCATAATAATACCTCAAAAATATTTTTCGTTGTGGTTATTAATAAGCTTTACGTAAACTTTCACGACGCGTCATACCTTAGTAAAAGAAGTTCATGTCCTTAATTTAAGCGTTGCATGTGTTGGGGAGCGCCTAAGACTAACCTCATTAACTCAGTCACTCACCAATTCTTAGATCCTTGAATATTCCCATCCCCTTAGAGCGGGATTGTTTTGTGTTTCAGTGATAATAACGTGACTTATATTTTTATCATGCAATATTTCATTGGTGTGTTAGGTGGTTAGGTATTTATGCGCTGGTAGAGCAGCTTTAGCGATCTCCCTGACTATCCTCAGTTTTGCGGCCGGCTTTATTATAGCAAGTCATCTCCAAGCACCGAGCCTCACAACTCCCTCGAACACCACAACAATCACTTCAAGCTCCTCGCCCACCATCACAGCGCTAGTTGACAGCGAGTACTTCGTCGAGCTTAAGAATCTCTTGCTTAAAGCTAATTCAAGTGTCTACGTAATCATGTATGTGATCAAGTATGATCCTAACGAGCCTGACGACCCAGTAAATCAGTTACTCAGAGTCTTGGCGGAGTTGAGGACGAGGGGGATTGATGTTAAGGTAGTGGTTGACGACGAGACATACAAGAGTTACCCGGAAACAATAACATACTTGAAAAACGCCGGAGTACCTACGAGGCAAGATAAATCGCAGAGAACGACGACCCATGCAAAACTAGTAATAATAGATAATAAGACGGTGGTGATAGGATCGCATAACTGGACAGAATCGGCTCTGAAGTACAATCACGAGACTTCAGTAATGATTCAGGATAGAGAGATTGCTGAGGAACTAGCGAAATACTTCATGAACTTATGGAATGAGGGCAGAAGCGTGTGACTGACCTCCTTCCCATCCTAAAAGAGTGAGGCCCTTAGCTGTAAACTGTCTTGGGTTTCTTAGATTTATTATATTAATTCTGTTGTTTTCCTTCGGTGACTCACGTGTGGGACTGGGTTTTCACGACGTTCGTGATGTATGTTAAGATTTTAGCTATTCTCGATCCTTTCGCTGCCGTACCGGTGTTCATTACATTAACTGAGGGGTTTGACCCTAGGAGGAAGGATGAGATTGTTAGGAAAGCTTTCGTAGCTATGTGTGTTATGGTCTCTGTATTCACTTTGTTCGGTATATGGATCCTCAATTTCTTCGGTATCTCGCTAGCCTCACTCAGGGTTGGTGGTGGTGCGATACTCTTAGTCTTAGCGTTCGACGTGTTAGGGGAGGCTCCTAGGTCTAAGAAGCTGGATCCCGAAGAAATAGCTGTGATGCCTGTTGCAACACCTTTGTTAGTAGGTCCTGGAACTATGACGACTATAATCCTCTTAGTTACGGAAAATAACACTATGGAGGGCTACGTAGCCGTACTCGCCGCCTCCTTACTAGCCGTGATAACAGCTGCGTTAATGCTTAAGTACTCATCATATATGGTGAGTAAGTTAAGTAAGTCTTTCGTGAGAGGACTCGGTAGATTCATGTCGATAATAATAGCTGCTATGGCTTTCGAGATGATTAAGAACGGTATAATGGAGTGGTTATCTGCGTTAAGCTGACGATCATAGCCCACGTAGCGTGAGAGTTAGGGAACTGAGCTAGCTTTTCACACCTTCGATGTCTTGAGTTATGGTTTGCTTTAGATAGCTAGTCTCATGACCACTAAGCTAACTATGAACATCAAGACCCACTCTATAGGGGATCTCTTAAGTATTTTGAAGCCGTCTAGAGGTGGTAAGGGTAGGAGGTTGAAGAAAGCTATCCAGGAATTAATCCTCATGACGTAGTACAGCATGTCTGTGAGTATGGGTGTTGGCGGGATGGTTAGGAGGATTACCCACGTAGTGATCCCCACCGCTATGTTGGTTAAAGGTCCTGATTCAGCTACCCTCAACTCAGCAATAGGGTTTACGTGACCCCAGTAACCATAAATTACTACAGCTCCTGGAGCGGCGAACAGAATAGGTAGTTTGACGGCCGCGTTAATTAGAGCTATAGCTAGAGTTACGAGTAGACCTAGATACCAAGCCCTATACCTAGCCTCAAGGTCGTAAGCCTTAGCCACCTGCCTATGAGCTAGTTCGTGAAGTATGAACGCCGAACCAACACCAACTGAAGAATACGCGATGCTTAGGGGGAGTCTCTCAAGACCTGAACTCATGAATATAGCGAAAGAAAAACTCAAAACAACCCATGAAATAAGCAGGTCTAGAACCTCGCTCCTCATCCTCAGATACAACCACCTGTTGCGATATACCATCACGCGATCACTACAAGAGATAGGGTAACTCTAGTTATAAGCGTTAATGAAGTAACGTATGTGGGGATTAATTAAGGGGATGGATGTGGAGAGGAAGTACGGGTTGCTGACAGAGAAGCAGTACAAGGTACTTAAGCTGAGGATAGAGGGGAGAACACAGAGGGAGATAGCGGAGATCATGAAGACTTCTAGAGAGAACGTGTCAGTAATAGAGAGGAGTGCTCTGAGGAAAATAAGGTTAGCTGAAGAAACTCTAAGAGTATATAAAGACTTGATGAAAGTGGGTGAGGTAGTGATAGAGCCGGGAACACACCTAGTCACGATACCTCAGAAACTAGTTCAGTTAGCTGATGAGAGAGGCGTTAAACTGAGAGGAAACTTCACCACGATATATGACCACATAAGAATAAACGCTTCAGGAAGTATTGAAGGAACTAGAGTAGTTAAGCCAATAAAGATAATTATCTTTAAAGACGGCACATACGAAGTAACGAAGACTTAACACTAAATCAATCCCTTAATTAGCCGGGAGATTCTTAATGAATTTCCTTAAGCGAGCTCCCTAGGTATTAAGTCCACGTAATTCTCCTTGAAGACGACCTCGAACTTTACCCCGTAAATCTTCTCAGGCGTGCTAGATTTCAGGAAGCTCGCTACATCACCTGTGAAGACCACCTCTCCCTTCTTGAGAGCTATTACTTTATCCACATAGCTTAGGAGGGGGTTCAACTGATTAGATGCTAACAGGATTATCTTCCCTTCCTTACTTAAGACTCTTAAGTGTTTTAGTAGTACTAGCTGGAATCTCATGTCTATGTGTGAGAGGGGCTCGTCAAGAGCCACGATCCTCGAGTTTTTCGAGAGTCCCTTAGCTAGTAGGGCCCTGCTTAATTCACCACTACTCACCCTACTCAACCTCCTCTTAAGTAAGGCGCTTAACTCGAATAGCTCGATATACTTCTTAAGCAATTCTTTACTGATTAACGGGTCACTAAGTATTAAGTCTCCCACACTCATGTCAGGCATTACGTCGACTAGAGGCGGTACGTAGGTGATTAGCTTGGCTCTCTCCTCAGCGCTGAGGACTCTTAAGTCCTTGTTCATTATCTTCAGGGAGCCTGCGTAACTAACTAAGCCTGAGATAGCCTTAAGTAATGTTGTCTTGCCAGCACCGTTAGGACCTACCACGGCTACAACCCCCTCGGCAATAGAGAAACTAGCTTCCTTAATGACTTGAGTGTTATCGTAGGAAACGCTTAACTTGACAACCTCAAGAACCATATTTCTTCAACTCCACTATAGCTAGAGCTAATACAGGCGCGCCGATCATTGACGCGATGACGTTAACAGGTATCTCAACACCGGGCACCAATATCTTACTAAGGAGGTCTGATGCAGTAAGTAGGGTTGAGCCTAAGATAACGGACGTGGGTAGGGCGAAAGCGAGTTCGCTAGACTTGAGAATCCTCCTAGTTATGTGTGGTGCGGCTAAGCCGACGAAGCCTATCACCCCGAACCAAGCGACCGTGAATGAAGTTACTAAGGAAGCTAGTAAGGTAGAGTATCTCCTCAACCTCGCTGGATCCCACCCCAGCTGCTTAACGAAGTCATCGCTTACTTGGAGGTTGTTGAGCGGGTGTCTCACGTAAAACACGTATGACATCGTTAAGAGCAACGCGGAAGTCATTAAGATTAAGGCGTCAGTGGAGGGACTTACGAACGACCCCATGCTCCAGGCAATCAACTTATGTATGTCTCGTGAAATAAAGTACTGCGGTAGAAGTGAGGCGGAGTAGAAGAAGGTGCCGACAGCAACCCCCGCTAACACCAAGGACGTGGGGCTCATGCCGGCCTTAGAAGCTATGAAGAGTGTTGCTAAGTAAGCGATTAACCCGCCCAAGAAGGCAGTAATGGTTCTGACGCCGATCATGAGCGGATGCAGTAAGTAGCCTGAGATAGATAGTGTTAGGGAGACAGCAAACAAAGCTCCTGATGAAATCCCGAGTATGTATGGGTCGGCGAGAGGGTTCTTAGTACTTAACTGCATTAAGTATCCTGAGAGAGCTAGGGTAGCTCCAACAGTAACAGCTGTTAACGCTCTTAAGACTCTGTAGCCTTCAATGCTTAGATTACCAGTGATTAACTGCGTAACACCCGAGAATAAGACGTTTACGGGATTCATCACGCTGTAGCCTAAACTTAAGTGAGTGAAGAAAAAGAGTACTAGCATGAAAACAGATAACGTCAATACCGCGGTGAATCTCCTCTTCCTCCATAAAACAAAAGTCTCTAAGCTATTCACGAACGAACACAACTCTAACTACCCTAGCGAAATCCCCCACTCACTAACCACGCTCTCGTCAATAAAGCTAGGGACCTGAGTTATGTCGTAAGCTCCGGGATAGAGTATTCTTGCCAAGACCTCGACGGCTAGACCTAGTCGGGGACCAGGGCGTGAGACTATGTCCTCGATAATGCCGCCCAGCACGTACACCCTCCCCTCCCTTACGGCCGTAATGTTGCTCCAGCCAGGTCTTGAGGTAATCATCTCTATCAAGTCTTGAGGGGTGCCGAATATCCCGTAATTATAGCTTAGGAGAATGACTGAGGGGTTTAAATCAATGATTGATTCCGGGCTAGCTATGAACCAAGAAAAGCTAGTGTTTCCGAAAATGTTTTCTCCTCCTGCGTACACTATCATGCTGTTCTGGAAAGTATTCCCACCTAAAGTCCAGTAATCAGGGAAGATCTCCCAGTACACACTAACTTTAGGAGTTCCGGTAGTGTTGAGGTAGTTTATTATTTTCGTGTACGTATTCATGACTCTACTAGTTATATTACTTAGTAACTCCAGCGCTGAGTCAGCCTTATTCATGATAATCCCTAAAGACATCACAGCGTTGTATACATCCCCGAAGTCCTCAACCTTAACAACGTAAACGCAGATCCCTAGATCAGATAAGGTCTTAACATACTTCTCTATTTGAGCTGAGTAAGTCACGAAGACTACGTCAGGTCTAAGACTAGCTATTAACTCCACGTTCAAAGTGAAGGCATCACCCACAACCTTAACAACCCCTTTCTCAATCAACTCGTTAATAACGGGTGGATAGTTAGAAAACCTATCAACCCCAACAACCTTATCACCAGAACCTAAAGAAAACAGAATTTCTGTTAATGAAGGACCTACCGAGACTACTCTAGAAGGCTCGTACTTCACGTAAACAGTTCTTCCAATACTATCAGTAATTACTAGCGGGTACTTAACCTCCCTTAATTTGCTGCTAAGTTCTTCATAGCTGGCTTGCAAGTTCTTAGCTAGATCTCCTATCTCGTTAACTCTCCTCGAAAGCGAGTTAATTGATTCCTGAAGCTCGGAAACGTTAGCTTGAACTTTACCTAAGACTGTTTCCTGCTTTAAGAGGATATCCCTAACTTCATTAATCATCAAGTAATTGATTGTGAAAGAAACAATACCGAATACTAAAACTACCAAGAGTAACGCGACGTAGATTTTCTGATTCACCATATTGGATACCCTATCCAATAAATAACCAGAAAAGATAATAAGCTTTTCGGTCCATGAATGAAATCCTAAACACTTACTCACGATCCTCTCAATACATCGTGGTGCGGAGTAGGTCACGCAAGGTCTGGAATGAGATAAACCACGCTACAGGACCTAAGAAAAATATGAACGCGGAAACTAGAATTAGAACACCCACGATTACGAATCTCTTATCACCTAACACGCGGCTTAGCCTCTCAAAGATTAGGAAGAACCCTATGTAAGCTAAGAGATAAGTGATTAAGATACCGATAACTAGTAAGTAAGTGATGAGGTACGCGATGAGGTCTGCTATTACTAAGTACATGATGGGTAATATAGTCATTTGAATAGCTACCAGTGTTAACGCTGCTATGAAGCCCCAGCTAACCATGGTTAGCGGGGTGCGTAAACCTGCCTCCCGAGTTTCAAGCTCCCTCAACGCGGGAATCATCTCACCGAATACGGCATACAACCATATCAGAAGACTGGCTGCGAGACTCAGCATAATTAACTGCGTTTGAGGACTTAATAACAGGAGTGGGAGTCCCCTACTCAAATCCATTAGATCGTGCCCGCTTACCAGAAAACGTAGGTAGGTACTTAGCAACCACCATAAAAGTAGGAAAAACGCTATGTTCTCAATTACAGTAGCTATAATTAAATACTTGGAAGCTCTGTAGAGACTAGTCAGCGACTCTCGTTGTGCCACATATGTATACTCACTCACAACACCCATAATCGCTACCATAAAACCTACTTATCGAGGATAATTAATTATTATTCACTCAATAATCCTCCTCAAGTTCTTGATAGCCACCACTAAAGAGAGGGTGGTAAAGCATATCAGTATTAGTGTTTCCTGAAGTATGTCATACGAGCCGTCCACGAGCAGTTTCCTCAGCGCTGACACTGTGTAGGTGAGTGGATTAGCTAAGGAGATGTACTTGATCGCGTCAGGCATTACGTCTATCGGGTATAGCGCGTTGCTAGCGAAGAAGAGAGGCATTGTTATCGCACCTATTATCCCCATAAACCTCTCACGTGTTCTAAGTAGGGAGGCTATGAGTATGGAGAGCCCTGTGAAACCCATACACGCTAGAACAAGTATTAAGTAACCCGTCGCCAAGTTCAGCGGATTACCGCTTATTCTAGCACCTACGGCTACAGCTGATACCAAAACTATGACGTACTGGGTTGACGCTCTAATACCTCCAGCCAGGGCCCTCCCCATGACTATGTAGCTCCTAGGAATAGGTGAGGTAAGGAGCTTCTTCAGTATCCCCGACTCCCTCTCAAATATCAACGCTATCCCGTAAGCTAGCGATATGAACGTAGAGGACTGAAGTATCACGCCGGGAGTTATGAAGGTCACATAATCCCCTACGTTCGGGAATGCTCTTATCCTAGCCATGACGGAACCGAAGACCGCGATCCAGAGTATTGGCTGGACAGCGCGCGTGAGTATCTCGAACGGGTCATGTTTTATCCTCCTTAACTCCATCTCAGCCATTGAAGCAAGTGACGCTAACTTCATGGAACGCATTACCCACCCCTCCTAATCATCTTCCTCATACTCACTACCTCCCTCATCCTACCAGACTCCTCAGCGATTCTCCTACCAGTAAGTTTTATGAAGACCTCGTCCAACGACGCTTCCCTAACCTTCACCTCGGAGACTGAGTAGCCGCTAACGAAGATTTTCTCAAGTATCTTAGGGAGTTTAGCAGGTATGTCGTCAACCACTAACTCAACGTGATCGTTGCTGAAGTTAGAGATGCTTACTCCAGGGATTCCTGACATGATCTCACATAGTCTTGAGTTATTCAAGGACTCCTTGAAAAACACGAGAACCTTATTACCCTCGACGTGTTTCTTTAGATCGTTAGGTGTTCCGTGAGCCACCACCCTCCCCTGATTAAGGAGGGTTACGTAATCAGCGTATTTGTCTGCCTCGTCCATATAATGGGTTGCGAAGAAGACCGTCACACCGTTCTCTTTCCTGAACTCACTTATCTTATCCCAAACCAAGCTACGTGCTCCCGGGTCAAGACCTATTGTCGGCTCGTCAAGAATTAAAAGCTTAGGACTACGCATTAAGGCGATTGCTATCTCAAGCCTCCTTATCATCCCACCGGAATAAGTTCTTACGAGTCTTCCGGAGGCCTCACTTAACCCCATGAAATCAAGTAATTCCTCTATTTTCCTACTCCTTAACTCTCTGGGAATACCGTATATCTTTGAGTAGATGAGCATGTTCTCGTAACCGCTTAAATCGCTCCAAAGCGATACTTCCTGAGGTACGTAACCAATCAGTTCCCTAATCTTAGAGGAATTCTTAACAACGTCGTGGCCGAAAACCTTCGCGGAACCCTCGTTAGGTCTTAACTGAGTGGTTACTACTCTTATTAAGGTAGTCTTGCCGGCACCGTTAGGACCTAGTAAAGCGTGGACAGCCCCCTCCTCCACATCTAAACTCACACCATCTAAAGCTCTGATCTTGTGTCCGTAAACCTTGACTAAATCCCTAACCTCAATGGCGTTCAACTCTACCCCCATTCGCTATATTCTTGAAAAATATATTTAAGTAATTGACTACTGCTTGACCACACGAAACCTAGCAAAGTTATTACTCTAGCTAACGCTAGATATCTTGGTGGAAATCTTGAGTAAAGAAGAGAGAGATGTGGAGGAACTACGCGAAGTCTTAAAAGCTATCTCAGAATTCTTAAAAGAACTTAAAGAACCTTTAGGAGACCTACTCAAGATGCTGACTGAGAGCGTAAGTGGTGAGAAGCTAGGTAAGGAAGTAAGTATGTTCTATAAGTCTTTAGTAGAGAGCGGGGTTGACCCGCAAACAGCTAAGGAATGGACTGAGAGATTCCTTGATGAGAAACTGAAGTCATTGCCTAACATGAGTTTCCTGAAGGACCTGCTAAGCGAGAGATCTTGGGCGAGGCGTCGAGAGGAAGAGGAAGAAGAGGAGGAAAAAGAGAAGGAAGAAGAGTAACGCGTAAAAACACTCAGAACCCAACAACTCCTCCAGGGACTTGAATGTCTTCCAGCGACACGCTGAAGAGAGTTGAGGAACTGCTTGAGCATATAGTCAGGAAGCTAGAAAGACTTGAGGAATTACTTACCACACTGAGTAATGACCCGACCTACACGATGGCCGTAGAACTAACACTCTATTTTTCCATTCCTGTTCAGAGAGCGATTAAGTTAGCTCGAGAACTAGTTATTTTGCTGAAGGAGGTGCCGGAGTCAGACCCAATAACTAAGGCAATACTAGAGGTTCTCGCTTCCTCGGAGAGCGGCATAAGCATCTCAGAACTAACTAGGAGGGTTAGGAAGATTAGAGGCACTGCTTCTAGAAGGATAATATCAGAGAGAATCAGATTGCTGGAGAGTAGGGGTGTAGTGGAGGTTGTGAGGTCTGGTAACGTCGCTAAGATTTATTTAAGGAGAGGAGTTACTCACGAGGGACTCGATAGTGGTTAAGCTGTTTAATTACGTTTCGATAGCTCATCAAATATTCTTAATCTTACTCGCCCTAGCAGATCTGGGAGCTTACCTCTTCTTCTACCTGACGATAATTAAGTACGTGTCGCTACTTAAGTTTCGTTTAAGGCTATTCCTCAGCGGCTTGCCGGGAGATTTAAGAAAATCTGCTTACAGTCTCTATAAGTCTTACGTAGAGACGAACTTAAGCTTGATGAGCTTCCGCAACCTACTATCCTTGATTCGGCGAGGTTGACGGGCATGGTTTCAGGGTTCGGGCTTCATCGTTATCTAAGTATTTTTCTGACTCACCACCATATCTCTCCGCGTCAGCTCCACACCCCTCTTCGGGAGCGAGCCCCCAAGAGATGCAGAACTGTGTCTGATGTGATGGTATTTAAGTTCTTGAGACTCTTATGTGCTGATATCTCCGTGTTTCCGAGACTCGCGGGGTTGTGAGCCACTAGGCGACTAGTGGTGAGCTACCGCGGTGAGGGGGCACAGAGGAAGCGTGATGAACCACTCGTCACGCAAGCACACACAAGCAATCACAAAGCATGGCGAGAGGTGAACGCTCTATCAAAGCCCTCACAATAGCTTTAGGAGGAATCTAAGATAATCAGAAATCATTAAAAGCAGACAAAACTCAATACGGTGACTCACCAACCGCGTATCTTAGCTAGTACGTCGTTACTCACCCTGCCTTCCTCAACGTCCTTGATAGACTTCTCTAATATGTTAAGTCCTTCCTCAAGAACGTCCTCCTCTATAGTTAGTGGCGGCTGAATCCTGAGTACGTTCCCGGAAAGAAACATAACGAATAATCCTAACTCGTAAGCTCTCCAAACAACCTTCTTGGCTTCCTCAAACCCCCTCACCTTACTTTCCTTATCCTTCACTAACTCCAGACCTATCATGAGGCCCTTACCCCTCACATCACCCACTATAGAGGACTCATCACGTAACCTCCTTAACCTACTTAAAACAGCCTCACCAAGTCTCTCAGCTCTCCTCACTAAGTCTCTCTCCTTAATTAATTGAATAGTTCTCAGAGCTACCCTAGCTATGAGCGGGTTACCGGCTAGCGTGAACGAGTAAGCGAAGTCAGGTAGAGAATTCATTATGTCCTCCTTACCGAGTATAGCAGAGATCGGTAGACCGGAACCGAGGGGTTTCCCTAAGGTTATTACGTCAGGTCTGAAACTGAAGTGTTGATATCCGAACCACCTGCCCGTCCTCCCCAGACACGTCTGAACCTCGTCCACTATCATGGGTATCCCGTGCTTTCTCAGAATGTTCTCAAGCTGCGTGAAGTAGTTTTCGGGAGGCACTATTATGCCCCCGTCACCCTGGATAGGCTCAGTAATCAGGGCTACCACGTTCTCAGGATCTACCTCATCTATTAAGGTCTTCACACACTCAATACACGACATCCTGCAAGACCCGGGGTTCAGGCCTAACGGACACCTATAACAGTAGGGGTAGGGAACCTTAACGCTCCTCAACCAAGGACCTATTACCTCCGCGACCTTGAGGGAGAGATCCACTCCTGAGACCGTGGTGGTTCCCACGCAGCAGCCGTGGAAACTGCCTAAATGACTTACTAGCACGTTCGAGTTCCTCCTAAAACCTTTAGCAAGCATTAAAGCGCCTTCGTTAGCGTCACTACCGCTCAACCCTAAAACAACCCTCCAGTCCTTGAAGCCCGTCAGAGACAGTAGCTCCTCTGCTAGGTGTAGGGCAGGTATGTTATAGCCGTATATGAAGGTAAAATGAATTAGTTCCTCAGCCTGCTCCTTAATCACCTCAACGATGTCGGGGTCGCAGTAACCGAGGTTAGTGACGGCAGCGCTTGACGTGAAGTCTATGTAGGACCTGCCGCTAACGTCGAACACTCTGGAATTCCTCCCTCTGACAGCGATGACTGGCGCGTAAGAAGTTCTCTGAACTCTTGAAAACACTTTCTCATACCTAGCCATGATTTCCTCGGGTGAGTCCCTGTAGAGACTCAAACGATTACACCCTTTAAAGACTTGAAGAGATAATTAAAGGATTTTTGTGGACGTGTTGGCCTGCTCAACACCCACATTAACGATTAGTGACTCACTCCGAGTGTCCGCTACCGGCAAGCTTTCTCAGGATCAGGAAGTTGATGAGTATGAGCGCTAGTGTTAGGATTAGGGATAAGCTTATTATGATTGGCAGGAACCCCGTATCCCCTAAACCAAAGCATATCGGGATGAAGAGCAGTATCACGCAACCGGCAACCCCTGACGAGACCCCTCCTTGATTGGCTGGGGTCAGGGTCTGTAGTAGCGCGGAGAGGAGGATTAGTGCGAGGCCCGCGAACAGGACTATAATACCGAGTCTTAACAGAGGGTTGGCCACGCTAATCACCTAATATTCGCTAAGATAAACGTTATGAGGACGATCGACGTTAAGGTTATGGCGAGTATTAAGAGGATCTTCGATGCTTTCTGGCTGGTACCGAAGACTATTGGTACGGGACCTATTATTAGGACGCCACCGCCCTCCAACTTACGGTCCCCGTCCTGACTCAATAAGGCGGCGAGAAGTAGTGAAATACCGCCAACGATCAGCACGAGTCCTGAGAAAAGCAGGATTTCAGGAAGTTCCATCGCCGGCCCCCGCTTAACAAGATTGCTAAGCGAAATATAAAGACTTGGTTTAAGTCACCCTACCGGAGAGTATGAGGTTTTTCAGCCTATCAGCCTCCCCAGCCTCGATGATCTCGCCGTACTCAGTGCTTGGCTTAATACTCAATACCATGTCCGGCTTGAAGAGCATGACTAGGAAGGAGGTTTCTGATCTAAGGCGGTCTAGCGTGCTCAGGTATGTGATCACCTTCCCAGGACCGTAAACAAGTGCTTTAGACGGGGTCACCACTATGACGTGCTTGACTAAGGTTCTTAAGCCTAGGACTGGGAGTAACGCGTTACTGAAAGACTCACAGAGGGTTACGTCATGTCTCGATGACACTGAACTCACTGATTCCACTATTAAGGAATCTATTTCCTTACTCACTAACTTGTTGTAGAGCCATGAACGATTCACCTCGTCAACCCTACCTAAACTACTGACGAACCCTCTTATCTCGTTAGCTAAGTGATCACCCACCCTGTCAAGGTTTTCTCTAACCAGGTAGTAGTTTCTCTGCCTGGCTGAGGAAACCCTAACCAACACTGCTTGATCGATTAGAGAGGTTAGTGATGTGAGGTAAGAATCTAGTGAGGGATGCTTCATCAAGTCGTGAGGTGCTGTCATAACATCAACAGGATTCTGTAAGTCTATGTCTTGAACGAGCCCGGCCTTAACATACCTAACTACATCCTCACCAACCAAAACGCCTAAATCACGAGACTCTAAGAAATACTCGTACTGCTCCCAGAAAGAATGAGCGGCAACAGGCTTCACAACACCTACGGAATAACCCGACCTCCTCAAATACTCAGCGAGAGCTAGGGTGAAGAAAGTCTTCCCAGAATTAAATGGGAGCAAACCGGAAACAACTACTAAAACCACCGCAACGCCCCAGTAATAAATCTCTGAGAATAAAATTAATTAATAACGAAACCCTACGTGGTTAAGAAGTATAGAACGGTTAGGAAAACTCCTATCAACACCTTATGAGCTATGAACACGTACTCAACTAACTTCTTTTGTTTTTCTTCAGACTTACTCTCCACTATTTTCAAGATTTTGTCGTTTACTATGGCTCCCAGTAGGTTCATGGATACCAGGATTTTGCGTACTAGGTTGCTCAGTGTGTTAGAAATCACCTTAATCAAGTTAAGGAGCGTGTTTACTTGCACTAATTTAAATGGGTTTAATCTTTCTAGGTAATACTTATACATTTCACCACCAAATTATATTATGATTACCAGGTATATAAATGTTATGACTGAATATAAGTAAGTCTAGAAATGCTTATACAGATGACACGTTGTAATCTATTAAGCTCATTAATGATTAAGTAAGGGTTTAGAGACTCCTAGAATACTCGGCTATTAGAGGGTCTGATATCACGTAGTAGCCGTCTCTCTTCTCCACGATACTGAGCTCCACGAGAGTCTCGATAAGTCTCGTGATCTGCGCGTTTTGTATTGGTTTGCCGAGCCATGCCTCGACAGATCTCTTTATGCCTGACCAGGTATTCATGTCTAGAGATATTGCTTTCAGTATGTATGCGTAGTATCTAGATCTCTTGAAGACCTTATCTAGCTCCTCCTTAACGAGCTTCAGAGCTTTCTCAGCAGTCTCGTTTAATGCCTCCGTGGTAGGGTTACGTGATTGAATTAATGAGAAACCGAAGTAAGCGAGCCAGCCCACTACCCCGTCAACTTTCTCGTAAATCTTCTGGAGGATGTCGTCATCAACCCTCATACCAGCCTCCTCAAAACCTCTCTTAAGGAACTCAATAGATCTCTCTTTACTAAATCTCTCAAGCTTAACTATCTTAACATACCTACCGTATAGAGGGCTTGAAGCATCGTCTAGCCTGAGAGTACTTAACAGGAGACCTACCTCAGACCCAGTCAAAACGAACCTCAAATTAGGTAAGTTATCGTAAGCGTACGCCAGAATATTCCTGAAGTTTATCCTACCCTTACCACCACTGAGGTTCCTGAGAATCTGTGCTTCGTCAAAAGCTACCGCGACGAAACCCCCCTCAACCTCCTCACCGAATTGATTAAGCTTGTTAAGTATCCTAGCAAGGGTTAGGGATTCCACGCGCCAATCAAACTCTACCCTAAAACCATACGCCTCAACACCTCTAACACTCCTCAGGTAATCAATTAACCTACTCCACCTAGACGCGCTACTAGAGAAGGCCTCAGATAAGAGTCTATAAAAAGCTACCTTACTATAGCCCTCCTCCTCCAAAATCCTGAGATCTAGGTAGACGTACGGTATCTTAAGCTCGTTTAAAGCAACCCTTAAAACAGAGGTCTTACCAATCCTCCTAATACCTAGTAGGAGGGTTATGGGTACCTTGAGAATAGACTCCTTAAGTTCCTTAATCTCTTCCTCACGATTAAATAAGTCACTCCTATGATTCTTCGGTCTAGGATCGAATAACGTTGAGTAACACCCCCAATACTTAGTAACACCACCGATACTTAAATATTTAATCATCGAGTGATTAACGGGGATTAAGGATCTTAACACTCAAGACTTACAGGTAAGTCAGTATTTCCTAGAACGACCCACCTCTCCTCATCCAAGTATGAGTTAATTGCTTTAAACACAACCCCCTTCTCAGACGCGTACCTCATCACGTGAGGTATGTCGGGGTCGCCTAAGCAATATGGCTTGAAGCCTTTCACGTTAGGTAAGGAAGCCATGAATACAACGTACGGTTTGAAAACGCTTGAGTAATCAGCTAAGACCTTGATCTGTCTCCTACCCCTAATAGTCGGGCAGTCAGGGTATGACGCGTAGTCATCGCCAACTCTCAACACAGCACTCTTCAGCTCAACAAGCCTCATATCATCAACACACTCAATAACGTAGTCTATGACCTCACCACCTAACCTGAAGTTCCTCTTACGTAGAGAACACCCACTCAACCAAGGAATCAAGCCATGACTAAGCAAGTACTCAAAAACCCTGCCCTGAGTTAAGGTATCTAGTATGGCGTAACCCCCAATATCCCTGACCGCCACCAACCTGTAATTAAGTCTTGAGCCACTTATAACGCTGCAGAAACCCTCCCTACCACCAACCAAGAACTCACTCAACCTCCCAGTATTCGTTAAATGAGCTAAGCAAACCCCACCACCAACCACCACCCGAACAGTAAAACGATTCAACCTATCAACCAACGAGCACTTAACCAGATTATCAAGCTTGAAGAGCCTCAACCACGTTCGCCTCACTCACGAAACATATGAAGAAGGTATTTATTTAAGTATGAGTGAGAAATGCTAGCACCGGTCATGAAAACAGAGTTTCCAATTAACAATCATTGATATCAAACGCGTTAAGACCTCGATTAATAACACGATGGCGTTAATGACTGTTAGTACTGCGAAGAGAGAAGTTAATGATTCCGCGCTCTCAGAAGTCTTCAATTCTACCACTGGAAATCTGTTAAGGGATATTCAAGAAAATATTTAATCAATCTCGGCATGACTTGAAAAACATTTATGATTTACCCGAGCCCCCAGCAATTTCTATTTGTTAAGATCGAAAACTAACTGCCGAAGAATTGGGAGGAAATTCATAGGCGTTAATTATCATTATGTTCTCTAAGAATCTTCTGCGTCGGCTTCCTTACACTAGCAAAGTGTAAGACATTAAAATCCAGGTTAACTCATTTTTGGGTGAGTTAATTGAGGTGTGATTGCTTCCTCGAGACTGTGTTAAGTAGGTCTAGTGTGAGGTGGTTTAGGAGTGACCCTATACCAGACGATGTTTTACTTAAGATTGTTGAGGCCGGTGTGAGAGCTCCCAACGCCGGTAATAATGAGCAGTGGTTCTTCATTGTGGTTAGGGAGTTAGGGTTAAGGAGTAAGATACATGAGTTACTCTTAGAAGCTCACGAGTTTTACGCCACGCACGCTCTCAAGAACCCCCTACCACCTGATAAGGTGGGTAAGTGGGTTCAGAGAATTCGTGAAGGCATGTATTTAGCGCCGGCTTATATAGCTGGCTACGTCGACTTAAGGAAAACAACCCATGTTGAGGGATTTTTCGAGAAGGAGAGGGTATTCGCTATACAATCCGTTGCCGCAGCGCTGGAGAACATGATTTTAGTTGCTCACTCCCTCGGGCTCGGGGCTGTCTGGCTGGGCGTCCCCCTACTACTCAAGAGTAAATTCGACGAAATCCTTAAACCACCGGAAGGTTGTGAGTTACAGGGAATCATAGCGCTCGGCTACCCGGCAGAAACCCCCAGAACGAGGCCTAGAAAACCCTTAAAAGAGGTAGTCAAGCTTATTTAACTATGCCCTCATGACAGAGAAGACTGGGTTGAGCTGTTAAGGGTCCTTAGAATCAAGGTATTATCTTGCCGTCTACCCTTGCCTCACCCAACCCGTGTTTCTTAAGAACCTTGCTGGCTTCGGTTATTAAGGTATTCACCCGGTTTTTCAAGTCGTCGTAAGTTAGTGACTCGCCGTAAATCCTGATCTTAGGTTCCGTTCCCGACTTCCTTACTAGGAGCCACGACCTATCCACGTAATTAACTCTTAAACCATCTATCGTCAGTATTTCGGAGTCAGGGGTTCTCCACTCCAGTAACTTGGCTGTCAGACACTCATACACTTCCTCCTTGAGTTCTTTAGGTACTTCAATGGAGACTCTTGCTTGAGGGTAATCAGGTATTTCCTTCAATAACTCGTCGATACCGGATTTCCTCTCAATCATTAACTTAGTTAGTAGAGCTGCTTGGTAAACCCCGTCTACCCACGGACCCCATCCTGGGTCTATGAATTTCCAAGGTTCCGCAGTCATCACGACGTCCGGGTATTTGAGTATGCCGGTATGCGTAGCTCCTAACTTAGTTATAGCTAGCTTACCTCCGGCCTCCTCCACAACGTCCCTCACCGCGTTGCCGACGTCTATGGAGACTACCACGGTCCCTCCCCTCACACTCAGCATTTCCTTAGCTAGTAACGCGATGATCCTGTCTTGCTTTATGAATCCCTTAGCAGGGCTTAAGACAGCTAGCCTGTCCCCGTCCCCGTCGTGAGCTAAGAACGCGTCAACCCTTAACTCCCTAGCTATTGGGAGTAGGGGCTCTAAGATATCCGGTCTTGGCTCAGGATGCCTCCCCGGGAACCTCCCGTCAACGTTTGAGTTCAGCGTGATGACCTGAGCACCTAGCCCTGTGAGGACTTTAGGGGTTACTAAAGACGCGGCGCCGTTAGCTGTGTCAATGAGAACGCGCACCCCACCACCCTTATCAACCGGACCCAACCTACTCAGTAACTCCTCTATGTACTCACTCACCACATGCGCGGCACTAGCGTAAGACCCCGTAGCGTCCCAGTCAGCGAGCACCCACCCCCTACCAACGTAGAGTTCCTCGATCTTGAGCTCGTCTTCCTCCAAGATCTCCATCCCGTTACCGTAGAAAGCTTTGAGTCCGTTGTCTTGAGGTGGGTTATGTGAGGCGGTTACGTAAATCCCGAGATCCCCCCTCAAGAACCTAGTACTCCATGCTAGGACAGGTAGGGGAACTAAACCTACGTCAATCACTTCAGAACCTGAAGCTAGGAGTCCTGTTACCACAGAGCTTTTTAAGACGGGCGTGGTTAGTCGACCGTCACCCCCCACCACACTCCTACGTGCTTTGAAGTAGGTTGCTATGGTAGCGCTTAAGTATAAGAAAACCTCGGGACTTACCTCTCTTAAGTACCTCCCCCTAACCCCGGCGGTACCGAAGAGTTTCTTGCTACCCACTAACCTCCTCACCCGACTCCTCCACTTGCGTGAGATCCCTCAAGTTAATTAACTCGATTGGTTTAAGTAATGATACGGCCGCGACCCTCCTACCCCTCAATAACCTGACTACCTTAACGTAAACGATCCAGTCAGGATTCTCGAGGTTGACCGGTCTATCAACGTACTTAGCTATCTCCCTAATAGAATCTATGGAATGCATTACCTCTCTCCTTCCCTCAGAATCAATTCTTATTAAATGTCCTTGAAGCGTGATCCTGAAGCTCTCGTTCTGCGGGATCCTCACTACCATATTCTTAACCACCTCAACGACCTCGTCTAGGTAAGGATCGACTACGTGATCTACAGGTATAACCCGGATTATCGGGGTCCCACCACCCCTCAAACTCTCCCTCAATTTCTCAGCTACTTGGTGCGGGTCTCCCTCAACAAGGTATAACATCACTGACTGATAGGAAGCTACGATCTTCCCCTCAGCACCTAACAACTGCCTTAACTGATTCCTAGCCCACCTCCAGTTATCGGGGCCTGGCTCATGAATGACTATCAAATTAAACATTCAAAACACCTCGTCACCTCACCTAACATACTATCGTGAACCAAGATTAATAAGAAGTGCCGCCATGTTTTTGAACTCTTGATTTAGAAAGGTTTACATATTTTGTCGATAGAAAGAGTTATATTATCTTTAATCACTTGTTTAAGTGGGCTTAAATACATGTACGTAGCAACATTTAACATAGTACAGTATGATTGCCCCGTTGTTTGGCTAGTAGAACACTTGAAGGACGCTAGGGTAATAGTTACTGGAGCTAACGTAGCCGAGATTTCCCGAGGTTATGAGAAGATATACGTGGTTTTATTAGGGGATGAGGAAGTCACCAGTAAGGCTTTAGAGAAGATAGAGAATTACAAGCTCGTGCGTAGTTATGAGGTAATACAGAAGAAGAGAGACTTCGTTAAGGTTAAGATGAACATAACCAGGACTAAGACTATGGAGACCAGCGTTTTCCTTGACGCGATGCCTCTAGCACCATGGATAGCTAAGGAAGGTTATGAGAAGTGGACTCTAGGATTCCACAGTAAGAAACAACTTAATGAGTTCGTGAGTAGGGTGAGTGAGTTCGACTACATCGAGAGGTCTAGGGTTGAGGAAATACCTGATGAGCTGGTCGCGGAGTTCTCGATGAATTTCCTGGCAGCGCTGAACCTGTTAACGATAGAGTTAAATAAATTAACTAATAAGCAATTAAGTTTGTTGAAGCTAGCTCTTGAGTCAGGGTATTATGAGTGGCCTAGGAAAACAAACATCGTCGAGTTATCGGAGGAGTTAGGTATATCACGTGCCGCGGTAACTAAGTTGTTGAGGCGTGCTGAGAAGAGGATAGTGTCCTCAACCCTCAAGTACTTGAGTAAGACATCTGTTTAAGCGTGAGTTAACCTCATAACACGTCCCATATCCTCAACACTTAATAAACATTGTTTACCTACGCCTAGATTACTCAAGTTAACGTATTTTAAGAGGGGCATGTGTTGGAGGTAGGTGTTGTAGGAGCGCATAGTCTGAAGTACGAGTTGAGGTCATCTAAGGAAGTTTGGGACATGGTTAAAGAGGTTGTGGAGGGGGTTTTAGGGAAGGTTGATAAAGGTATTGGTAAGGACGAGATCGATTTAGTCATAGTATCTAACTTTTCCGATAGGTTCGGGGGGCTAACGCATACAGCACCCCTCGTCATCTCGTATTTGGGCTTAAATAACACGAAGGGTTTCAGAGTTGAGAACGCGTGTGTCTCAGGGGGTACAGCACTCTACATCGCGTGGAACTTCCTCAGGAGTGGCCTAGCTAAGAACGCCTTAATAATTGGTTTCGAGAAGATGAGTTACCTACCGTCAAGCATGGAAGTAAACGAGGTTTTGATGCAGGCCGGGCACCCGGAGGAGGTCTTGGTTGGAGCACCTTTCGTCTCACTCTACGCTTTAATAGCTACGGCCTACATGAGTAGGTACGGGGCTAGGGAGGAAGACCTTGCTTTAGTAGCTGTGAAGAATCATGAGAACGGGTTGAGGAATCCTCTAGCAGCTATGCAGAAGAAAATCAGTGTTGAGGACGTCATGAAGTCCCCGTATGTTTCATGGCCGTTGAAACTCTACGATTCCTCGCTAATAACTGACGGTGCCGCTGCTCTGATAGTGAGTAGTGAGCCGAGGAGATATACCGACACCCCAGTCATGCTGAGGTCGATAGCCATGTACCACGACCATCCAGGGGTTTCCCAGCGTGAGGACTTAACAGCCTTGAGAGCTGTTAAGAAAGCTGGTGAGGAAGCTTACAGGAGTGCTGGCTTAACTCCTAAGGACGTGGACGTGATGGAGGTGCACGACGCGTTCACTATAGCGGAGATAATAGTTTACGAGATGTTAGGTCTTGCTGAGAGGGGTAGGGGTGTTGAGCTGATTAGGGAGGGCGTCACAGCTTTTCACGGTGAGATACCTGTCAATCCTAGCGGGGGTCTTAAGTCTAAGGGGCACCCGATAGGAGCTACGGGTGTCGGCATGGTTGCTGAGATTTACTGGCAGTTGAGGGGTGAGGCGGGTGAGAGGCAGGTACCGGGCGCTGAGGTGGGGTTGGTGGAGAATCACGGGGGTACTGGAGCGACCTCCGTAGTAGCTATCTTCAGTAGGTGATCGTGATGGTCTGGAAGCTAACTACTTACACGGAGCTGTACACGCCGGTACTACCCTACAAGTCTACCTACGCTATAGGCGTGGTGGAGAATGAGGAGGGTGTTAGGAGGGTAGTCCGGGTAGATAGGAAGTTCTTCGGGAAGCTTAAGGTGGGAATGGTTGGGGACGTGGTCGAGTCTTGGAGCGTCTTCGGCACTATACCGGTCTTCATACCTGCCGGCGTTGAGGTTGGTGAGAGAAAGGTTGCTTTAGTGACCGGAGGTGCTAGGGGGATAGGAGCCGCCATATCCTTGGAGCTGGCTAGGTCAGGTTACTTAATAGCTGTGGCCGACATCTCGCGTGATGCGGAAGCAGAGAGAACAATTAAAGCAATAGCTGACTCCGGGTCTAAGGCTTTGTTCGTTGAGATGGATGTCTCTAAGTATGAGTCTGTTGAGGAAGGGGTTAAGAAAGTAGTTAGTGAATTTGGGAGGGTAGATGTCTTAGTCAATAACGCGGGGATAACGAAGGACGCGTACTTACAGAGGATAAGCCCGGATATGTGGGACGCTGTGATAAGGGTGAACCTGACCGGGGCGTATAACTGCTCGAGAGTTGTGACGCCCTACATGATTAAGGGTGGGGGCGGCGTCATAATCAACGTGTCATCTATTGTTGGGTTGTTAGGTAATTTAGGGCAGGCGAATTACGCGGCGTCTAAGTCAGGCTTGATAGGGCTTACCTACACGTTAGCTAAGGAGCTGGCCCCGTACGGGATAAGGGTGGTTGCGATAGCTCCTGGATTCGTTAAGACTCGGATGGCTTTAGCAGTGCCCACACCGATATTGAGGGACTACCTGAAGAGGATACCTATCCCGAGACTCGTGGAGCCTGAGGAGGTGGCTAAGTTAGTGAGGCATATAGTAGAGAATGAAGCCCTGAACGGCGTCGTGATACCGGTAGACTTAGGAACCACGATCTCAAGTCCTAAAGCTTGATGTAGGCTCAATCAATTATTTACTGAATTAACCTGAAGATTTTTAATTTTGATCCCTAATTAGGATTGGGTGCTCCTCACGCAACTTCCGGAAATACTTAGGGTTAAGCTTAGTGAAGGTTTCGAGATTAGTTTCAGACTCCTTAAGAGGGGGGCGAAGAAAGCAGTAGTATTGATTCACGGCAACCTCTCCTCATCGCTGGTTTGGGAAGACTTCATGAGTAAGGTACCTGCAGATTTCGACGTCGTAGCTCCGGATCTTAGGGGTTTCGGGGATAGTGGGAGGAGACCCGTAGACGCTACTAGGGGATTAAGAGATTTCTCAGATGACGTGCTGGGGTTGTTGGCAACACTTAAATACGATTCTTACGTGTTGGTAGGGCATAGTATGGGAGGGGGTGTGGCGTTACAAGCGCTCCTAGACGCTCCAAGCGATGTCAGGGTGAGAGGGGTTGTGTTAGTTGATCCCTTACCCCCGTACGGCTTCGGAGGGACTATAGACGTGTACGGAACGCCGTGTTACGAGGATTACTCAGGGTCTGGCGCGGGTCTCGTAGCTAAGTACAACCCCGAATTCATCAGGTTGCTTAAGGCTAAGTACACTGGGACCGACCACCCGTCAGCGCCGGCCAACGCTGTTAAGGCATACTTTGCCGAAGACTACGTGATTAGCGAGGATTTGATGAGCAAGCTCTTAAGAATGCTGTTCAGTACCGAAGTAGGTGAGGATAACTACCCGGGAGATTACGTGGAGAGCCCTAACTGGCCATACGTAGCGCCGGGGAGTAGGGGGGTGTTAAACGCGATGAGTCCTAAATACCTCAACTTAAGAGAGGTCTTGAAAGTGGTGAGGAAACCCCCGATACTCTGGGTACACGGGAGTAAAGACATAATAGTGTCTGACACGTCACTGCTCGACGTAGCTGTTTTAGGGCTTGCGGGATACATACCTGGGTATCCAGGACCGGATAAGTTCCCGCCGCAACCCATGGTGAGTCAGATAAAGACTTTCTTAGACGAGTACCTCATGAAGGGCGGGACTTACGAGAAGTTAGTGATTGAGGGTGCCGGACACACACCGTTCATAGAGAAACCGGAAGAATTCACGAGGAAATTCACGGATTTCATTTATTAAGTACTTTCTTTTAAGAATTAAAGAATGTCCTCACATTATCTGAGCCGAGGTCGTGAGGAACGTTCTTCACAACCTTGGTGAGAGACGCGTACATAACTTATATGTGTGGGGCACGAGATATTATTCGGTGGTAAAATGTCTTACGAGACAATCCCACCAAGTACCCCAAGTACTAACGTCATTGACTCTTTCCAGAGGATGAGGAAGGGTGCGTTGATGATACTCATCGCTTGGATATTTCTGGGGGTGGGGATCATGATAATGATTGGCGGCATGTTCGCTGCTGTGATGAGGGGCTTTATAGGGGGTGGAGCGTTCGTCGGCACGTTATCAGGGCTTATCTTCGGGATAGCTTTAATAGTGGTTGGGGCTATAATAGCGCTCGTCGGCTTCTACGCAGACTTCATTCCCGGGACGAGTAGCTTAGCTCAGGTCAGCCCGGAGTTCTCGACGGCTTCATCCCTCATTAAGATAGGGTATGTGTGGGGGTTGATCCTGTGTTTGGTGGGTGCTGTACTAACCCTACTCATCGTAGGGATTTTCATACTGATTATCGGGCTTGTCTTCTTGTTGATAGGTTTCATAGGAATCATAATCTTGTGCTTCAAACTCAACGACGAGTACCGTAACGTGCTATACTTAATCGCCGGCATATTCTTCATACTCAGCATATTCCTAGGGTTCCTCGGGATAGTCGCGTGGATACTCCTATACGTTGCTTTAGGCGAAACGATCAGGAAGTTACAGACCACCGCAGGACCGACGCAACCATCCCTCATTCAAGTTTAGAAGTCTTAATTTTTAGGGCCACCTAGTTAAGGTTCTCATAAGGGTTCTGGACTCAGGACTTATAAACCTCCACACACCAACCCTCAAAGCCTTCCTCACATAAGCCTCGATAACGCTACCATCAATTACTTCAGGTAGTAAGAACTTACCTGACCTCCTCCCCGCCCTAAAGGGCGAGGGTCCTCCCAGGGCTGGGAGGTTTAGGGCTACATCCCCTCTTTTCGAGGGTTTAGCCCCGGGCCGGGTCTCCGACCCATTACCCCTATCCCTCCTTCGAGAGACTCGGGGT
>Ga0209183_1000004_pt1 | contig 145531 bp, 136 predicted proteins | sample LHCtaG_2_FD_184120 | JGI IMG/M metagenome (GOLD analysis project Ga0209183, IMG submission 184120) | Hot spring microbial communities from Little Hot Creek, USA to study Microbial Dark Matter (Phase II) - LHC4sed_replicate (SPAdes)... | ecosystem: Environmental > Aquatic > Thermal springs >... | reverse complement strand
CTAATAGGTTTAAACGTGAAAGGCGTAATCGGACCAGCCTGGGTGATATTCGCCGTAACAATATACACGTTACTGAGGGAAAAACCAATACTCAAGCCTCCGCAAGCCAGCCGATAGACCGCCCCCCATTATTTCCGAAACTTCAGGTTGTTTGTGTGCGAATCCTCCTACGGGCTTTCACTACCAAGATGGTTGAAGCCATGCCTAAAGCTAAACCGGCTATGAACGCCGCTAACGGGTATGTTTTCAACCCTGTCTCCAGCTGGGATATCTTGTCCTGCTGGGTTTGAACCTGCTCTTCCAGTTCAGCCACCTCCCGGCTGAGGTTTGATACGGTTTGCCTAAGCTCCTCGTTCTCCCTTTGAAGCTCATCTATCAGCTGCGAGGTTTCAACCGTCTTGTCCTGAGTAGCGTACACTTTTCTATCAAGCCACACCTCCTTAACCCATTCGTACTCGGCTATCTTAGGTATCTCCTCGGCCGGCGCCCTCCCAGCCACTCCGTCTATAATCTTATACACGCATGTTATATTCATCTTATGCTCCGTCTTCAACAGGTCTATCTGTTCATCCGTAGGCTTGCCCTGAAACATCACTATTACTGCTATGGGCTCTGAAGGGCTTGACCGCTCTAGAACCCTCTGAAGCTCACCATCAATCTTGCTCGAAGACTTGGCGAAGACCGAGGAAGACGCCGCCGTTAACAGCACCATTAGAAACGGTAGCATTAAAACTCTACGTTTAAAAACCAACGGATTCACAACAAGTATTCAAGACAACGGTAAGTGATAAATATTACTATAAACATACTACCTTATGGTGAGAAAACGTCTATACGTGTGAAAGAGGATAGCAAGCCCTCACCCGATAGACGGCTTAAAGAAGCCTTCACGTTGGCTCTAACAATACTACTGATTTCAAGCCTAATAATACCGACATCTCCCCCAATCTCCGCGTCGGCGAGGACTGAAGAATGCAATAAAACATCTACACAGGTCAGCGATCAACGGCAAGCAGTCAAAGGTAGGCTCTACAACGTCACGCTTATAACGGGAGACGTGGTTCTCGCGATGGTCGCCGAGAACGGAACAGTACTATCTGTATCGGTTTATCCGTCAGACCTGGCTAAGCTCGGCCAAAACTTCCTAATCCTAAAGATACATAGCTCAACCTACGTTATCCCAAGCGGCGTAAACCTCCGCGTATTCGACTTAGAGCTCTTCAACATAGACCTTCTAATTAGAGAAGGCTACGCGGAGCTTCCATACATCCCCATAATAGTCCAAAGCGGTATAACGGTAAATGCGCTCGCAAAACAACTCACCACAGATGGGTTAACAGTAGTCAGAAAGTTCTCAATACTGCCAGCTCTAGCGGCTAAAATCCCCAGAGACAAGGCTGGAAAGCTCAGCAAACTACTAACCAGCTTAAAAGACGTTTGCAAGGTCTGGCTGGATAGGAAGGTTCACTCAAACCTCAGCGAGAGCGCGCCGCTCATAGGAGCACCGGATGCCTGGGAGTCGGGACTCGACGGGAGTGGAGTGAGAATAGCCATATTAGACACTGGCATAGACTCAAACCACCCAGACTTCTACTTCCCAAACGGAACATCAAAGATAGAGAGAGCAATATCCTTCATAGACTACGAGGGCGATGGAATAATCGATGAGCCTCCAGACGACTACTACGGCCACGGAACACACGTAGCAAGCATAGCAGCAGGCATAGGAGCCAAGTCTAGCGGCAGGTTTAAAGGCATAGCCTACGGAGCCACCCTATGGAACGTCAAAGTTCTGAATAGAGAAGGATGGGGCTACTTGAGCTGGGTAATGGCCGGCGTAGAGTACGCAGCGCTCGGACCAGACTATGAATCCAATACTGGAGATGAAGCAGACATCTTAAGCTTAAGCCTAGGAGCATACTGGTGGACAGACGGGACAGACCCGTTATCCATGGCATGCGACGCAGCAGTAGACCTAGGACGTATTGTGGTTGTAGCTGCTGGAAACTGGGGAGACTACTTCGGCATAGGCGTCCCAGCAACCGCCAGAAGAGTGATAACAGTCGGCGCCACCGATAAGCAGGACCATCTAGCATGGTTCAGCAGTTGCGGACCGACGATAGACTTCAGGGTCAAGCCCGACGTAGTGGCTCCTGGCGTTGACATATGGGCCGCCCTAGCCGAGGACTCTTATATCGAATACGCGGCTAGTCAAGGCTGGGTTCCAGGCTTGGACGTAGATGGGGATGGACGGTACGACTATGTCCAGCTCAGCGGGACAAGCATGTCTACACCACACGTTTCAGGAGCTACAGCTCTGCTTAAACAGCTTAACAAGTCTCTGAAGCCCGAAGATGTGAAGAACATCTTGATAAGCACTGCCAACGACCTAGGCTACAACGCATACCAGCAGGGTGGAGGAAGGGTTAACATTACATCTGCCATAGACCCACCAGTCCTGGTAGACCCTGCGACGATAAGTCTAGGTCTCATAACAGCGGATACACTTGTCAACTCCACCATAACGTTCACCTTTAAGCCGCTCAGTCCAGTACCGTCAGGTGTAAATAGTATAACTTTAACCTTGGAGGTAGCTATTGGAGATGTAGTTACCGGAAGCATTGTCGAAGCGGCGGCACTCAACACCACAACGGTCACAATACCGCTTTACGAATCTAGAGCCGTCCTACTAACGATAAACACAAGCCTCCCGAAGTCCATATACGTGGGTAAGGTTGTGGCTAGAGTTGTCGAAGGACCCTGGAAGGATAGAACCGTACATACAATACTCGGGTTTACAAGGCTAAACGACGTAACCATCAAAATGCTTAATAGAGAAGGCTCCCCAGCCGCGTACCGTCCAATACTGGTCTTCAAGCACAACGCAATCTCGTATGAAGATTGGACGTTAAACCTCAAATGGGAATGCACAGACCAGAACGGTGAGACACGCGTCTACCTGACAGACGGAGAATTCTACATAGTCGGATACGACTGGGATTACAAGGCTCAAGCCGACGTCTGGACGATAGCGGACAGGGTCTCAATCTATGGGAACGTCGCGGTAGTGTTAGATGAGAGGTATGCTAGAGAGGTGAACTTCGACCCGGCAAAGCCGAACCAGGTGTTCGCCTCAAAGCGTTCGAGCATAATATATAGTGGTTGGTGGTACCTCCAATCGACTAGCCTGTGGTACTACCCATCAACGGCTCTAACGTACATGACGAGCACTACTCTAGACGTTTCATTCAGCTACGAGTACTACAACATGGACTACTTCAACGTGGCATCTCCATACGTCGTCGACGCACCTGAGTGGCACAACCTGATCTACTGGGAGAGCGGGATAACACCATCTGTAACATACGTAGCCGATTACAACAGCCTAGTCGAGAGGAAGACTGAGTATAGAATTCCAATGACCCCTAAGCTAGCGGCACGACTTGCACAGCATAAATGGTCTCCATTTGAGTGGATGAGCGTTGAGTTTGCGTGGGCTATGAACGTTCCCAGGGAGAGGGTTGAGTGGCTAACCCCCGACGTATATTATCGGACTTTCTACGAGAAGTACCGGGATCCACCGTGGACATTAACCCCATATTGGTTCTTCGCACACTGGCCCTTCCTTAAGGAATACTATCCGCCAGGTGCTAGAATCACTGAGACTTTTGGCGGACACCCACTCGACACCCACTTCCATGTCTACGCGGGTTCTTACTACCTAGGCATGGTCACGGACATATTCATGGACACGTATGGACACACCCTTTGGTGGGTCGACCAGGGGCACATGTGTGTGTACAGAAATGATAGCCTGATATTGGATGAAGATATCTGGGATTGTGCTTGGCATGTCTGGCAGGGCGACCCCAGACCGGCTCGCTACAGGGTTGTTATAGATGGGTGGAGCGAGCAATACCTCTCAACAACCTTGCACACAGAACTAGAGTTCACCGTGGTAAACGAAGCAAAGGATTACGCACCACCGACTTTATATATAATGGTTCCAGGCTTAGACCTGAATAATACGCATGCCGCAGGTAAAGTCATTCTAAACGTGTACGTCGACGACCCGAGGTTAAGCTCTGAAGCCGATGTGACAGTCAAGTTCTCGGTAGACGGTGGCGAAACGTGGATGGATGCTGAACCATTAGAACGCGAGGCTGGCGAACCATACTCCTTCAGCCTGGGAAGGCTCAGCGACGTCTACGTCTCACTTTGGATAGAGGCGGCGGACGGGGCTGGCAACAGGATATCTCAGACCGTGATCAATGGCTTCTACGTGAAGCCTCTAGTTAACGAGCCTCCATCTGTGACCGTCTTATCCCCGAATGGTGGTGAGAAGTGGGTTGTTGGGAGCAGGCAGACCATAAGGTGGACTGCTGAAGACGACTTCGACATGCCTGAAGAGTTGACGATAAGCCTCTACTATTCGACCGACGGAGGCGAAACGTGGGAGCCGATTGAGTTTGAAGTCGAAAACACGGGGGAGTATGAGTGGATTATCCCGGAAACTCCATCAAACTCATGTAGGGTTAAAGTTGAAGCTGTCGATACAGGGGGTCTGGTAGGCTCGGATGTCAGCGATGCAGACTTCACGATATGCAGGGTTCCATACGGCGCTGAGATAACGTACGTGGAGGCTGTTCCAAACCCGGTTGGACAAGGTTCTAAGATGATATTCAACGTCACAGTCTACAACTACGGTGAGAAGGACATACCATCAGCCAAAGTCTACACCAAGATATACAACCCAGCTGGAAAACCCGTGAAAACGCTGTCTGCGACTATAAAGGCGTTTAAACACGATACTGAGAGAACGGTTCAAATGACATACACACTGCCTAGCAAAGCCGCTCTGGGGGATTGGAGCTACCAAGTACAGATCTACATGGACAAGACGCTTCTAGACGAGGCTTTAGACAACATGTTCACCGTGGAAACACCATCCATAACGGGCGAAATACTCTCGGTCTCAGACGACGGACCCGTCTCACCAGGGAAGACGATAAACTTCACAGTGGAGGTTGAAAACACTGGAAACACCATATGGAAGTCTAAAGGCGCCAAGATTGTGGTTAAAATATACGACCCCGACGGTAAGCTCGTGAAAACACTGACCAAGACGCTCGGAGAAACAATACCAGGACTAGAATACGCATATACACTATCATGGAAGCTATCGACCAAGGCGAAGAAGGGAACATACACTTACAACGTCTACCTCTACCATGGAAAACTACTGCTAGACGAAAACGTAGAGAACAGCTTCGAAGTAGGATAACCCCTCCCAAGGAGGAGAAACCCCTCAACCCTCTATTTTTAATCCCAAACCCTCACTTTACAGTAGCCGTAATAACCATCGTGTCGAGGAGGGAAAAAAAGAGCAGTTCACTCAAGCTTTTACTACACCTATATAACGCGGAGGGAGGAGCGGAGAAAACAGGGGTTCAACCCCCCATCATCGTCGAAAGTTTCGGTGGATCCCCGCTCCCCCCAACATAATAATGTACTGCCTATCGCGTTCAGACATCGGGTTGTGAAGCATCCCCTCAGCCTTCGTAAGCCTACCCTCGTAGTCGTGAATGTCTATCCTACCCTTCAAACCGACTGATATAAGCTATCTGGAAAAGTGTATTTACACTTGTGGTTTAACGCCCTGGGCGGGATTTGAACCCGCGTCCAGCGGGCGACAGCCGCTGATGCTAGGCCGGACTACACCACCAGGGCTTACCTATCATTTTAAAGTTTAACTCTAATTCTTAAATTTTCCTCTCCTCTTTAAACTAGATTTGGTGAAAGTTAAATTTAACAAGTCTTTACACGTCATCTTTATTATATGAGTCTTGAAGATTTAGCGTTTAAATTTAAGCGGTATGGTGCTACTGTTAAGCTTCAATCGGTTAACGGCTCTATACTGGTTTCAGAGTACGGTGGTAGAATCTTAGGGATTTCCATCAAAGGCTCTCCCAACCTCTTATGGACTAATCCAAACCTTGAAACAGTTTTAGAAGATAGAGGTTTTAACGTTGGTGGTCTTAGAGTTTGGGTATCACCTGAGAGAAACTTCTTCTATAAGAATCCTGAAGCTTTTGGAGAATGGTTTTGTCCAAGTGAATTAGACCCCGGATACTTTAAAATATTAAACGCTACAGAGTCTTCTGCAACCCTTGAATCTAAGTTTAAGCTTAAAGACCTATTGAATAATGAAACGCTTAACGTATCAATCGTTAGAGACGTCTTCCTAGAAGACTTAAACGATGGAGGTTTAGCCATACACGTCAGAGAATCTTTAACAGCTTCAAACTTCAATAAGAGTAGGTTAAGTTTATGGGCTTTAACTCAAATCTACCCCGGACGTAGAGGCGTTGGAACAGTCATAGTACCCGTTAAACGGAAAACAGAACCCATACACTACTTCGGCCCAATACCAAACGATAGGCTTAAAATAGCAAAAGAACACGTAGCCTTTCTAATAGATGGAGCTTACACATGTAAACTCGGGATTAAACCCGAAGACCTTAGAATTAGAGGATGGGCTTCCATAGGCTACTTCACCGAAACGCCTTGGAGTGATGAAGATGCTTTAATCATAACCATGGAGACGTGCTGTGCACCTAGATCTCAAGCCGAATGTTTAGACGTAGCTAAAGCAAACCCTGAAGGACCTAAAGCCACCGTTCAATCCTACAATTCAGGCCCAAACGCCGAATGGCTTAAATTCGGTGAAATAGAACTTCAATTTCCAGCTTCAACCTTAACCAACGGTCTTCAATTTTCAACAGTCTCATACACGGTTAAAGCATATTTAGGAAGCTTAGAGAAAATCTTAGAAAAATTCAGAGAAGTTTTAAAATCGCCAAATATTCAACCACTCTGATAACGTTCAATTAACCTCCGTGGAGAAGACGCCTCTTCAGTCTGAAAGCGTTTTAAGCCGAACTTACGTAACGCCTATGAAAACAGCCTTAGATTGAAAACTAGAAGCTAAATTTTTAAAATTTTTAACGACTTAGTATACTCATGGGGGAATTGGAAACTTTAATCTTAACAGATGAAGAAGTTGGAAAACTCCTCTCAATGAGTGAAGTCATGAAAGCCGTTGAACAAGCATTCGTTGAGAAAAGCCTTGGAAGAGCACAAAACCCCCCTAAACTCTACCTATTCTACCATAAATACAACGGCGACTTGAGAGTCATGCCTTCATACCTTGAAAACTACGATATTTCATCCGTTAAAATCGTCAATTCACACCCAGAGAATAGAGTACGATATAACCTACCAACAGTAATGGCGATTGTAACCCTCATAGACCCTAGAAGCGGCTTCCCCCTAGCCATAATGGGGGGTAAAACACTAACAGATATTAGAACTGGCGCAGCTGGAGGCGTTGCCGCTAAATACCTTGCGAGGAGGGATTCTAAAATCCTAGGCCTCGTTGGCGCTGGAGCTCAAGCTAGAACCCAGCTTGCCGCCCTCTTAGAAGTCTACGGAGGATTTGACGAAGTTAGAGTTTGGGGGCTTTATGGAACTGCTGAGGAATTTGCAGTTGAAATTCAATCCAAATACGGTGATAAATGTAGAATAATCCCAGTTAAAACCGTAAAAGAAGCCGTTAAAGGAGCTGATATCGTTGTAACGGCTACTCCTTCAAGACAGCCTCTAGTAATGGAAGATATGGTCTCTCAAGGTATGCACTTAAACTGTATAGGAGCCGATGCTCCCGGTAAAGAAGAACTTGACCCAACAATCCTCAAGAAGGCTAAAATAGTCGTAGACGATTTTACACAAGCCGCTCATGGTGGAGAGGTAAACGTTCCATTAAGCCGTGGGCTGATAAAGATGGAGGATATATGGGCTGAAATAGGTGAGATTATTGCTGGTTTGAAGAAGGGGCGTGAAAACCCCGATGAAATTACCATTTTCTCCTCAACCGGTTTAGCCGTTCAAGACGCCGTCGCCGCAAAAATAGCATACGATAAGGCTTTAGAAAAAGGCATTGGAAGGTTCATTAAGATCGTATAAAATCAAACCCTATGCAAAAGCGAAAAACCATGGTTCTGCGAAGATTAAACTATAGCGTAAACGGCTTCACATACTATCCTAGCTGTATCGTAGCCTAGAGAATTAACCTCCCCATAGGAGGGATTTGGAGAATAGTTCAACCAAGGTGGATTCTCATCCCATTCACACATCGGTATTATATAACCTACTTCATCGTCAGCTAAACCTATGATAAGCTTATACTTTCCACTCATACCGCGACGTATTACGGGTTCAAAGGGTGCTTCTGGAAAATCTGCACCTGGAAGTCTAACAAGCCCCCCATTCACAAGTTCAGGGTATATTTCACCAGGGATTAAAACCGCTTGAACAGGCCCTATGTTTAAAACTCCAACTTCACTTAAAACATCTTCACCTAAAGCCATCTTTACACGTCCAAATTCAGGAGTTTCCAAGTATTCAAATCTATCATCAACCCCATCCCTAGTATACAAAGGCCGCTTTAAAACACCAAACCCAGCCAATACTCTGAAAAACCTGTTTCTAAGAGGTATGAATATTCTCTTAAACTCCACACGTATCCGAGCGTCCTTAATCTCCTCCCCTTTCTCAAGAGCCTCCAATGCTATATCCGCCACCCTTAAACCTAAAACCTCCATCTCCCTGAAAGTCATATGCTCTACAGTCTCACGCGTCTCCGGATCTATCAGAGGTTTTTCAAGGTTTAATGGAGATAACAACCCCCCTATAGCTCCGTTAACGTATAAAGCTCCCCCACCAGCCACCTCTTCAATCCTACTACATAAGACGCCTGGGAAATCAGCCGTTATCAGCCTATTAACCCCTCCCAAGGTTTCAGGGTGATTACTCCACTGTACGAGTGTGAAAACCCCCTCACCAGTTGAATCGACGGCTTGTAGGACATTTAACATCGGGTCTTTAACTATAGGTGGTCTTCCATCCCCCTGCATATCTGCGAGTTCCTCCCGCTCATCCATAGCCGCGAATAAACGCACAGCTCTCATACCTCCTAAAGTCGCACGTATGCATGAGCGGATTTTACTGGTGAGCAGATTCATGTAGTCTGAATCCACTCCGCTTGTAAATACGTCAGGACCCCATAATCCAATCGTATCCGGTCCATTATGGTTGTGCGTTGAAGCCACTATAAGCGCTACATCTTCAAATTCCCTTCTAAGCTCTAAAACATAAGGTTCGTAGAATAACCCTATGAGGTCTAAGGAAACTATGGCTATAGTGGTTCTACCGTCGCTTAGAGAAAGACATCTAGCCCAAAGCTTATCGTGAATACCCTCCGCTACCCTATTCCTACCAAACCCAGCCAAGTAGACCCTTCTATCCAAACTCGGCGTAATATCCTCCTTAGAGAAACCTGCTAGGAAAACCATAGTTGATCAACATGATTGTACCGAATTGTTATTATAAAAACTTTGAAAGACCACCTTTAAACTTTAAATATTAGGTTAGCCTAAAATTTTCGGAAAGTCTTAGAATATGTAGAGTGGCGAGCACTATGAACTTAGAGAAAATACTCATTGAACTTCTAGAATTCATCACCGCAAACGAGGGCAAACTGAACTTAGATGAAGCTTCTAAAAAACTCAACACGTCAAAGGAGGAACTGGCTAAAGCCTTAAATGAAGCCTTAAATAGAGGCCTCATCCATAAGATCGACGAACAGTTTAAATTCTCAATTCAAGGTGAACGTCTCTTAGAATCTCATAGAGAAGAATACCTCCACAGAATGGTGCATAATTATGTTGAAGAAACAGCCCTAGATAGAGTTCGCGATTGGGATCGTCACTGGTGTCTTAGACATGGATTCGACTTAGAAGACTTAAACGCCCTCAGGGGAGACCTTAAAGCGATTCCAGCTAGAATAGAGGAAACAACACCGTTGATAACCCTCTCCGAGGGTGAACGTGGTAAAATCGTTTACGTATATGGAGGTAGAGGACTTATCAGACGATTAGCCGATATGGGTTTAACCCCCGGTGTTGAAATAGTCGTTTTAAGAAAAGCCCTCTTAAACGGCCCCGTTGAAGTAGCCGTTAGAGGTACAAACCTAGCTTTAGGCTACGGTGTGGCTAGGAGGGTCTTCGTTAAGAGAGTGTCCCAGCATGTATAAGCCTAAAACTACCATAAGGATAGCCTTAGCCGCTAACGCTAATACAGGTAAATCAACCTTCTTCAATCAGGTAACTGGGGCTTCACAACACGTTGGAAACTGGCCAGGTAAAACAGTTGAAAAAGTAGAAGGGTTTGTTAAATTCGGCATGTACGATGTACACATCTTAGACCTTCCGGGGACGTATTCACTATCAGCTTATAGTGAAGAGGAAATAGTTGCTAGAGAGTATATAGCCGTCCATAAGCCCGACGTAGTGTTGAATATAATTGACGCATCTGCTATCGAGAGAAACCTATACTTAACAGTACAGCTCTTAGAACTTGAAGCTCCACTAGTCGTAGCCTTAAACATGATAGACGTCGCAGCTAAGAAGGGGTTTAAAATAGATGTTAAACGTTTTTCCGAGATTTTAGGTGTTCCAGTCATACCTATGGTTGCAATATCAGGTCGAGGCGTTGGTGAAGCATTAAGTAAGGCCATTGAAGTCGCACTTGGTAAAATCAAAACATCCCCTATGAAAGTCGTATACGGTTTGGAAGTAGAGAGAGCACTGTCAAAACTGACTGAAGAGTTGAGGGAGAAGCTTCCCAACATATGTAAACTATACCCTGCCAGATGGTTAGCAATCAAACTCTTAGAAGAAGATGAAGATATTTTAAGAAAGGTTTCCAATGAACCCGGAGGCTCTGAAATAATAAAACTATCTAGGAAGATCATTGAAGAGCTTGAAACAATGCATGGAGAACCAATCCAAGTAATCATAGCTTCAGAAAGATATGCGATTGTAAATCGTATAGTTAAAGAAGTTTTAACAGTTGAGAAGGAGCCTTTGGTAACGTTTGGAGAACGTTTAGACTTATTGACAACCCATATGATTTGGGGCTACCTCATATTGATAGCGGTAATGTCTTCAGTCTTTGCTTCAGTCTTCATAGTTGGTGAATTCCTAAGCGGTCTTATTGAACGCCACCTTTCCATACTTATAACGCCATTGATACCTGAAGGCTCCAACTTCGTCCACGGCCTCGTAAACGGTCTAATAGCGGGCGTAGTGTTAGTAATCCCCTACGTAATACCGTTCTACCTGATACTGTTCCTCCTAGAGAATTCCGGCTATCTTCCAAGAGTAGCCTTCCTCTTAGATGCCCTCATGCATAGAATTGGACTTCACGGTAAAGCATTCATACCCCTCCTCCTAGGTTATGGTTGCAACGTCCCAGCATGCCTAGGATGTAGAATAATGGAGACTAGTAGGGAGAAGCTCATACTAGGCTTAATGATCACAATGATACCCTGCGCGGCTAGAACCATAATAATTCTAAGCCTAGTCGGGAAATACTTAGGCGTACACGTAGCCCTCGCAATATACGCGTTAGACCTCATAGTAGTATTCACCGTGGGGAGAATAGCGAGTAAATCTCTACCGGGCGGCCCGGTCGGTTTAATAATGGAAATGCCTTCCTATAAAATGCCCAGCTTAAAGATAATAGCCGTTGAAACATACGTTAGAGTTAGAGAATTCGTAGTCATAGCTTTTCCACTTCTCATAGTTGGAAGCGGCTTCGTAGGTCTACTAAACGACTTAAATCTACTAAAGGAGCTGTCAAACGTTTTCGCTCCAGCCTTAAACCTGCTCGGACTACCAAGCATAACAGCTATACCTCTATTCTTTGGAATTTTACGCAAAGAACTTACAATAGCCATGCTCGCTGAAGCAACCGGAACCACAGACTTCAACACGGTCTTAACGCCTAGGCAAATGGTGGTGTTCAGCATATTCACAATACTTTACATACCCTGTATAGCCACGATAATAGCGCTTTTCAAAGAGTATGGTCTTAGCAAAACAGTTCTAATAGCGTTAACCAATATATCGGTCGCCGTAGTAGTATCAGCTTTAGCAAACATTGCCTTAAAATCCGTAGGCTTCTAATTGGACCCCTCGATATATAGATCGCTTCAGCCGTCTTCACTCTTCCTTACAGAAGTTTCTAAAAGTTTCAAGTAGCCTAGGGCTTTCAGGATTTTTCTGAATAAACTCTACAAACTTTGAAAGCCTACTCATAGTTTCATGATGGACGTGGTGTTCTATCTTACAAGCATCCTCCTCAGCTACTTCTTCACTCACACCTAGAAGCTGGAGAAAACCCTTAAGGACGCTATGCCTCCTCATAACCTTCACAGCCTCAGCTTCACCTTCAACCGTAAGCTGTATGTTTCTCCCATAAGGCTTATATAAAACGAGACCTCTATCTGCGAGCTTTTGAACCATCTCCGTAACAGTGGGCGCTTTAACCTTTAAAGCTGAAGATATGTCTGAAATCCTAACCCTCTTCCTCCTCTTAGCAATCAGGTATATCGCTTCAAGATAGTCTTCCATAGCTTCAGTAGACACCTAAATCAATCCCCAGTAGATTTAACAATAGGCTTAGATAAAAGCATTTCAAACCTCTAACGCCATACACCGTTAAAAATTATTTCAATAAACGTCCATGTAGACTATTCGAATTCTATAGTCGCAGGCGGTTTATCCGTTATATCGTATAGGACTCTAGTGACCTCCGGAATCTCATCAATTATCCTGTCTCTGACCTTCTCAAGCCTATCCCAATCCAGTTTAACGTATTTCGCAGTCATAGCGTCTTCAGACTCAACCACTCTTAAGGCTATCATATAGCCGTACTTCCTAGACCTATCCTTTGAAAGCCCTGTAGCCCTTCCCTCAAGTAAGACTGGGAAGGCTTGGAAGCACTTCACATCCGCAAGTTCCTCATCCACTATCAACGTAGCCTTCTTAACTATATCCAACTTCTCTCTAGTAACCTCACCCACAATCCTTATCGATAAACCCGGACCTGGGAAAGGCCTCCTATACACTATTTCATCGGGTAGCCCTAAGGCTTTAGCCAATTCTCTAACCTGATTCTTATACAGCTCTTTAAGAGGTTCAAGCACTCTAAAACCGTAACGTTCAAGCGGGTTTATACCTATCTGCTCCAAAACGTTATGCTGAGTTTTAACCCCACCTCTAGTTTCAACAACATCTGCAGCTATAGTGCCTTGTAAAACGATTTCAGTTTTAAGACTCTTAGCTATCCTTGAAAAAACTCCGTAAAAGGTTTCTCTAAAAGCCCTCCGCTTCTCCTCAGCATCTCTAATACCCTTTAAAGAATCTATAAACTCATTCTGAACGTCGTAAACTTCAACCCTAATGCCTAGTTTTGAAAAAACCTCTACAACCCTCTTAGACTCACCTATCCTCATAAACCCGTCTTCGAGGAATATCGCTTTTAAACGGTCACCTATGGCTTTAAAACCTAAAACGGCTGTTACAGAACTGTCAACCCCCCCGGAGAGGGCGATAATAGCTCTTCCAACACCCACCTCTCTCTTAAGCCACTTAACCTTACGCTCTATAAACTCCTCCGGATTGAACACGTCCATATTCTCTACACACCTACGTGTAAAGAATACAGTCATTAATTAAGCTTTTTCACAAGTTTACTGCAACGCAATCTCCACTATTTAACTCTAGGTATTAGACATAGAAACCTTAGAATTCCACATCCATCATTCACAATACTGTGCTCAACACCGGGCGGTATTAGAATAGCATATCTCTCTTTAACCCTATACTCCCTACCACTACAGACTATGAACCCCTCCCCCTCAAGTATGAATACCTCATGCTCCCACTTATGGCTATGCAACGGAGTATTTCCATTAGGCTCCACCTCAAACATCCTCATGGCGAAGTTTGGAGCACCATGCTCCCACGATATCAACCATCTAACCCAAGCACCCCTACTGTTCTGCTCTGTAACAGATTCTCTCTTAACATCAAGATAATGTACTATTCTAAATTCACCACTCATACCTTTAAAATCTCAGAGAAAACGTTTATAAGATTAATCTCAGAAAACATGGCAAATCCAATATTCCTAGAAAACTTAAATTCGATAAAGGCTTGAATCTATGTTAGGTATTTTATGGGTAAGCTAGCCATACTCGGAGGCGAACCCGTTAGAAGAAAACCCCTACCGACGGTAAACGACAAATCCGGTAGAAACATAGGCGAAGAAGAACTTAAACTCCTCAAATCTGTTATCGAATCTGGAAGACTATTCAGGTACTCCGGAAACATGGTCAGTAGTTTTGAAGAAGAATTCGCCAATTTCTTAGGCGTTAAATACGCAATCGCATCAACCTCTGGAACGGCTGCACTACACATAGCTACCGGGGCCGCCGGTTTAGGACCCGGCATGGAGGTTTTAACAAGCCCTATAACAGACGCAGGCACTATAATAGCGATTCTCGGTCAAAACTCCATACCAGTTTTCGCAGACATAGACCCAGACACATACAACATATCTCCTGAAGACGTTAAGAGAAGGATTACGGAGAAAACTAAAGCTATAATAGCCGTCCATTTATTCGGCTTACCAGTAGACATGGATCCGCTCTTAGAGCTTGCAGAAGATAAAGGCTTAACCGTAATAGAGGATTGTGCTCAAGCCTACCTAGCCGAGTATAAGGGTAGGCTTGTAGGAACGATCGGCGACTTCGGATGCTTCAGCCTCCAACAGTCTAAGCACATGTTTACTGGAGATGGTGGTATAACCGTTACAAACGACGAAGAACTCGCCAGAAGGGCTAGGCTTTTCATGGATAAGGGTTGGGATAGAAGCCTAGGTCTTCCAAGAGCCTATGTCACAATAGGTTTCAACTATAGAATGACCGAGCTTCAAGGAGCAGTTGCACGTGCACAGCTTAAAAAGGTCAAATGGGTCGTTGAGAAGCGTAGGGCTGTAGCGGAATCTCTAACGAAAAAACTCAGCGGAATCGAAGGAGTTTACACGCCTAAGGTTCCCAAAGGATTTAAACACAGTTACTGGCTCTACCCGCTTAAGCTGGAACTATCCATGTTTAAAGCCCCCTTAAACGACATAGTTAAAGCCATAACGGCTGAAGGAATACCCGCTGGAGCAGGTTACATAGGTAAACCCATATATATGGCTCCAATATTCACGGAGAAGAGAGGATACGGTGGGTCGAAATGCCCCTGGATGTGTCCACTTTACGGCAAAGACATACGTTACGGTGAAGGATTATGCCCTAAAGCCGAAGAAACCTTAAACGCACTTCTAACGTTACCGTGTAACGAATACTTTACAGAAGAAGACGTAGAAGACATAGCTGAAGCCGTGGAAAAAGTACTATCCTACTATAAGGTAAGCCATCGCTAAATCGAAGTTGACCTTATAACTACTCAGAATGGAAAAGTTTAAGTGAATGTGAAGAGTAAACACTTGAAGATGGTTTTTGAATAAAACTAGTATAGTAAAAACTACAATACTGCTACTTTCACTTGCAACCATTCTACTTCCAATAGCTCTAGCATTTAACCAGTACGGTCAAAACATCCACAAGCTCTTCATACCATCATATGAACCTCCAAAGATCGACCTTTCTCCCGGTAGATTTCTAGGTTTCCGCATTGAAGACCGCGATCTATACGCTGATCTTGAATTCATAAATAAAGGTGAAGTTAAAGTCGTATTTGAAAGTCTAAATGCAATGGTCTACACTACAAAGGGGTCTTCCCTAGCATCCGTATCGCTCAGCCGGAGAGTTAGCTTGGAGCCCGGCGCCGTGGAAAATGTTACGTTTAAACTCACCTTCAATACCACTGTGGAAGACGCATTAGTACCCCTCCTAGTGGATGAAAGCGGTGTTGAATTGGAGGTTAATGGCACGCTTACGCTCAGCATTTTAGGGTCGAAGGTTATAGTTCCCGTAAGCTTCCCCCTAACAATTAGCAGGTTTGACCTTGGATTGGCGGGGTATATATGAGTTTGGTAAATGTACTCTCCTTGAATCGTCGAGTCAATACACTAGGAGTCGCCAGTTCACTACTACTATTGTACGTTTTATTATCCGATAAACCGTGGTGGATACTAACGGGCGGCTCATCCGGAGGACGCACAATTCTAGTTGAACTTTCACCCTTCACGTTCACTATGGAGATTTTAGGTAAATCGTTAACAATACCCATAGCGTTTTACGTGAATCTAGCCGCAAAGTTAAGCATATTATTAGCCATAGTTACAACAATCCTCGGGTCCATACTGGTATCCAAGCTGTGGTCTAAGCCTATGATAAGCGTCAAGGGTTTAATTCTATCAGTTCTATTCATAGTTGGAGTTTTTGCATTGCTACAGATAGCTCAATTGAGCGTAGGCTCAAGTAACATTCCGATCTTAGGAGAATCCATCATGAAGTATGCTTTTAAATCTGGAGAAGTAGAGGTAGTTGTTGAAATACCGTTGAAATCTGAAATCACAATGCATTATTGGATTGCACTTATAGCGGGAGTAACCTCCATTCCTGCAAAAATACTACAGGGGAAAATAGCCGCTCCATCTAAACGTTAACCTCCACAATGCCACACCCTCCTCTTTATTTTGAGGACTTTTATTATAAAATGTGGAAATGTTGCCTTCACCAAGCCGTGTTCACATAATTCTCATAGAATAAAAATAGAGTTGCGGTTGACGAGTAAATAGCTTCTTAGAAGTTTTACACATAAATCTAAAACAATCTTAGCATATTCTAAAGCCTCCTCAGCATCGATACGGCTGTAAAGCTGATCTGGAGGCGTACCCGTTTCTTCATCTCCATACATGCTTGGCTCTCTCTCACGCCTAAGCTTTCTAGAGATCGATGCGAGCTTATCTATTTCAGCTTTAAACCATTCTGGAAACATTTCCCTATGCTTCTTAAGAATTGGCCCTACATCGTGCCATTTAGGCGGCTCTATCGCCACCAACCTTAAAACACCCTTAAGAGCTAGCTCAACAGCTTCTTGACTTTGACGAATTGTATACGCATAGTTTCCCGTCTCTAAAGCCTCTTCGGCGTGTCTAACTCTTTCTTCAGCTTGTCTAAGGTACGATTTAGCCATATCGATGTTATTCAATCCTTACAACCTCTCCAAACCTTATATCTGGTTTAATCATCCAATACCACTTATCTTTAACCCATATCCTTTTAGAACCCAATTCTCTAAGCTTCTCTCTAAGCCTTGAGATTATATTGTTGAAAAACCCGTCTTTATCATAAAGTATGACGGAATCTTCAACCATGTCGAGGTATATCGGTCTAATTCTAGAAGCCTCTTCAACCGATAAAATCACCGGTGAGAAGTCTACGTAAAACCCCATATTCCAAAGCTCATCGATAACGGGTTCAAGCTTGTTTTCAACTTCAAGAAACAACTGCTGGCGCATCATACGGCTTTTAGGTAGAGATTCAGCTATTATTAAAACATCTACATCACTATCTTTACGAGCCGACCCCCTAGCGACGCTACCGTAGACAACGACGGAGACTAGCTTATCACCTAAGCTTTTAGATAATAGTTCAACCAATTTTTCAAGTAAAGACCTATATGGTTCTCTAATCCTCTCTAAGCTCATTTCATTACTAAAAAATTACTTCTTCTAAGTATGTTATATAATAAGGGTTTGCCTCTTTAGAACTCGTTCGTAGTAGATCAGCGTACCGTAATCGCTGAGACTTCAAAATTCACAGCGATGCCAGTTCATCTAACGTTTTAAGAACATCCATTATCATACCTTTTTCGACGACACCTGAAGCGGCTACGGTGTGTCCATCGGCAAATCCGCCGAACCTTGAACACGCCTCTGGAAGTATTTTAGATAGCGGGGGTTTCTCGCCAGCAGTTATCCTATCGGCTAACGGTTTTGGAGCTCTCGTAGATATTTTAACATAGGTCTTCTCGAGTCTACCGTAGCCAGGTATATCCGGTGGAACATCCATATATCCTACGATATACTTGTCTTTGTCTATAAACCCTTGATATTGAAGGTAGCTGCAGAAGCTCCCTATGACTTTAGTACCCATACCCCTATAAACGCCTCTATCTGAAAACCACTGTATAGCCTTCATACGATTCAACTTCTCTCTTTTAAGAATACTGAGTAGTGTAGCGTTAGCCTTCTTCCTCTCTTCTTCAAGTTTAGAGGCCTCTTCGTAATCTTCGTCTCTAAAACCATCAATACACGCTTTTAACGCTTTTAGAGGCCCTCCTCTATAGTATCCTACAGAAGCTAAAACAGATAGTATTGTCGAGTATCGCTTATACGAGAGTGGTTTACCAAGCTTCATGATCTTGAAATCTCCACTCTCTTCCAGTTGAATAAACCCGCTATTTAACGCATCTTTTAAAGCTAACTGGTTTAAACCTGTAACTGGACCTGGAATTTCAGCGGCACCTATTAAGGCTAAAGCTGAAAGGTCTAAGTTGACGGAGCTTAAAGTCTTAGCGAATAGGTATGCAACGGTTGAGGCTGAAGCATCCCTCTCACCGGATAAACCGTAAAGTTCAGGGTTTACGTTTAAAACGTCTGTACGTGAAGATTGTAAAGTATCATGATGGTCAAGTATTACAGTTAAACTCCCCCTAGGCGACTCCCTTTCAATTAGCTTAACGTGAGCTGAACCAATATCCGTGAAGAAGTATAAGCCCTCCCCCCTAGCATACACTCCCTTTAAAACTTCAGGGTAAAGTTTATCCAGACATATCGTTTTAAAGTTTAAACCAGCTCTACTCAATGCTTTAGCCGTTATAGTTGCAGAGCATACGCCATCAGCTTCATCATGATGGATTATAAACGCCTCACTGAAACCTGCTCCTCTTATTCTATCAGCAGCATCCTCTAATAGCTTGAAAAAAGCATCTACTGTTAAGTTCTCACCTATAATGAAAATCGGCAAATATAGAAGAAAAGCATTACCCCTCATTATTTGAAAACAATAATGCTTCGACTTTTCAGTTTAAATAGCACTTTACTTGAAGTTATTTACTGGAGGTGCTACAGTGCTTCTAAAGGTTAAGAGACTATACATTGAAGCTGGCGGTAAGCCCATAGTCCTCCTCAATAAAGAAGACGCCGATGACATAGGCGTTAGAGCACTCGGACGTGTTAAAATCGTAAACGCTGAAGGGCGTGAGCTCATATCCGTAGTAAACGTAACTTACAAAGCAGTTGAAAGGGGAATAATAGGCGCATACGATGAAGTTGCCTCCAAGCTTAAACTCGAAGACGGCTCTATAGTAGACGTTAGACTTTCAGAACCACCCAGAAGCATATATTTCATAAGGGAGAAGCTTAAAGGTAAGAAGTTAACATACCCTGAAATTTATGAGATAGTTAGAGATGTCGTAGACGGCCGTTTAACGGAAGTCGAAATATCAGCCTTTGTAACAGCTCTACACACCTTTGGTTTAGATTTAGATGAAGCTACAAGCTTAAGCAAGGCCATGGTTGAAGTGGGTGAAACTTTAAACTTAGACGACGTCTTTGTAGTAGACAAGCATAGTATAGGCGGAGCTCCAGGGGATAAAACAAGCCTTATAGCTGTTCCAACGATAGCCGCTTCAGGCCTCGTTATACCTAAAACCAGCTCTAGAGCTATAACTAGCGCTGCAGGTACAGCCGATAGGGCTGAAGTACTCATGCCAGTTAACCTAGACCTAGAAGAGATAAAGTCTGTTGTTAAGAAGACGGGAGGATGCCTCGTTTGGGGTGGAGCTTTACACCTATCTCCCGCAGACGACATATTCGTACAGGTAGAGTATCCTCTAGCCATAGATCCTCTACTACTGCCAAGCATTATGAGTAAGAAGAAAGCCGTCAACGCTAAAATCCTAGTGATAGACATTCCAACAGGCAGGGGGACGAAGGTTAAAACAATAGGTGAAGCTAATGCTTTAGCTAAGGACTTTATAGAGCTTGGCCGTAGGCTAGGTATACAGACCAGTTGTGCCATAACCTATGGTGAACAACCAATTGGATACGCGATCGGACCAGCTTTAGAGGCTAAAGAAGCATTAGAGACTTTAATGGGCTCTAATAAGGCTCTAGACCTCATAAATAAGGCTGCAAACATAGCTGGAGTACTATTCCAAATGGCTGGCATAGGCGACTTCAATACCGCTATCGAACTGATTAAATCTGGAAAATCTGAGAAAAAGCTTAGAGAAATTATTGAAGCTCAAGGCGGGGATCCCGATATTAAACCGGAAGATATACCCGTTGGAGATAAAACCTACTGTGTTAAGGCTGAAAACGACGGTATGGTTCTCTGGATAGATAACGGTAGGCTTATCGAAGTCGCTAGAGCCGCCGGTGCACCTAAAGACAAAGGCGCTGGAATTCTTCTAAATAAGAAGATTGGTGATCACGTTGAGAAAGGCGATGTTCTCTTCACGATTTATGCAGAATCCTCCGTTAAACTTCAAACTGCCATGGAGCTTGTGGAGGAGAGGAACTTCATAGGGGTTGGCAAGGGCATGGATATGCTCATACAGTTCATACGTGAAGTGCCAGTTTATGGGAGAAGATTTGAATTGGAGAGGTAGGTCTTTAAACCTTCCATTTAAAGTCTAAGTGGAGGCCATCCCACAGCCTTTAACACTACATGTTAAGCTAGAGATTGAGCAGTTAAAAGATAAAAGCTTGAGTGATATTAAGTTTAATGGTGGCTTCGGGTTTGGCTAAAGTCTACATGGAAGTCTACGGTTGTAGCGCTAATGTAGCAGATGCAGAGGTTATGCTTGGGCTACTTAAGTCTAGAGGCTATGATATAGTTGACAATCCTGAAGAGGCGGATGTAAACATCGTAGCTACTTGCACCGTTAAAACGCCTACCGAGCATAGAATGATCCACGTAATATCCACTCTATCTAAACTTGAGAAGCCGCTTATAGTTGCTGGATGTATGCCTTTAACGAGTAGAGAGGTTATAGAGCGTATAAACCCTAAGGCTTCCCTACTAGGTGCTAGAGCAGTCACACGGATAGTTGACGCGGTTGAAACAGCTTTACGTGGAGGCAGATTCGTCAAACTCATTGAGTCTGAAGACATCCCCCTATGTAAACCCAGAGTTAGACTTAAACAGTTTATAGGTATAATTCCGATAGCTCAAGGTTGCCTCGGAAAATGTAGCTTCTGCCAAGTCAAAATTGCAAGAGGAACCCTTAGAAGCTACCCGCCAGACTTCATCGTTGAAGAAGTTCGTAGAGCCTTAGAGCATGGTTGTAGGGAGATATGGTTAACTTCTCAAGATAATGGATGTTACGGTTTAGACATAGGTTTAACACTAATAGACTTACTTGAAAAGGTCTTAAGGTTGGAGGGAGACTTCAAGGTTAGAATTGGCATGATGAACCCAGTTTATATAAGAGACTTCATAGACGACCTTTTAGAGTTATACTCAGACCATAGGGTTTTCAAATTCGCCCATATTCCAGTACAGTCTGGAAGCGATAAAGTCTTAAATGATATGCGTAGAGGCTATACGGTATCGGAAGCCGAGTACGTTATGCGTAAGTTTAGGTCTAAGTATCCTGAGCTTTCACTTATGACGGACGTCATAGTAGGCTATCCAACGGAGTCTGAAGAAGACTTTGAAGCTACGCTTAGCTTTATAAAATGCGTAGAACCAGACCACGTAAACGTTTCAAAGTTTGGAGCTAGACCTAAAACAGAAGCCGCCAAGCTTAAACCCCTACCTCCCCATTTAGTTAAAGAACGGGTTCGGAAATTAAATGAATTATGCTTCAACATATCCTATAAACGCAACTTAAACTGGTTAAACTGGACTGGCGAGGTGATTGTTGAGTCGGAGGGTTTAAAACAGGGAAGCTGGATAGCTAGAAACTACGCATATAAGCCCATAGTGGTTCTACATAGTGGAAACATCCTTGGCGAAAAACTTAAAGTCAAAATAGTTAAAGCTCATTGCAACTTCCTACAAGCGGAAATACTGAATTAACTCAAAAGTCTCTAAAACAGTATATTCAACCTCCAATACAAACGGAAAAATGCGGCTTAAAAACCAAGAAAACATCCCTAAAAGGGAAAACTGGTGGGGCCGGCCGGATTTGAACCGGCGACCGACGGGTTTCACCAGCGCTCCAGAATTCTCATCATCCTCTTTCCGAGTCTTACCCCCGGTCGCCATCCGGCATCTGGAGCCCTTAACGAGCCCAACCCATATGGATTGGGCTTGTCGTCCTACCTGGCTAGACTACGGCCCCACCGAAATAGACTACATAACTCCTTAAATTAATAAGTTTTACTTACGTTTTCTCAACATCCTTTCAAAAACGTCTTCTACGTAGACTTCCAACTCGGAGTCTTCATATGTCTCCCTAACACTTCTCAGAACGGTTTAATACTTTTCCATTCTCATGATTTATCCCTCAGATTGAGTGAGCCAAGTCATCTAGCAAAGCTCTATTGGTCTATTATCAGCGATTAAATGAAAGTTTTTTGCTCCCAATCTTAAACCTCCCAGATATAGAAAAGCATTTTATTTCCTGTTTAAAAATGACAGTAATGAGTGGTGGAAGGCTACGGAGAGGGCTCTGCAGTAAAGTAGCTCCTTACTACTCGTAAAAATCCGACTCTCCACATATCAACCACTTAGCGCTACAGTTGAAATCCCCAATGGTAAACTCTATAAACAAAGAATTTTACCTCGTCTTATAGAACAACTCCTCATCGTCACCAACATCGATAGGCTCTGATTTAATATGGGAAAGCTTTTAACTTTTCAAGACTGATATTTAAACTGATTTAAATGGATTCTGGAGAAAAGATAACACTTCTCGGAGGAGGAAGCCCTTTCGTCCCATCTCTCATCTACGTGATGCTTGAAAATAGAGAGGTCCTCGAAGGTAGTGAAGTATGCCTCATGGACATAGACCCCACACGTCCCTCTACTGACAAAACTAGGCGAGGAATTCTCTAGAAGAGCAAACGTTAAAATGAAACTTACTTGGACTACTAACCCTAAGGAAGCTCTCGAAGGCGCTACATTCGTAATGCCTGGCTATAGAATAGCGGTGCGAAACACATGAGGTTCGACTTTGAGATACCGATGAAGTATAGAATATGTGGCGATGAGACCGCTGGCTCCGGAGGTACGTTTATGGCTCAATGCACCATTCCAGCAACGCTCAACTACTGTAGGATGATAGAGGACTTATGTCCAGATGCTTGGGTTATAAGCTACGTCAACCCTACGAATTTCGTAGCCGACGCCGTTCGAAGAGTAACAAAGGTGAAGTTTATAGCCATCTGCGACTGCTTCGCCGGGTTTGCTATGAAAACTCTACCAGTTTGGCTGAATATGCCTCCATTCGAGAGGAGATACTGCGTCAATGAAGATATAAGACCGCGTGCAATAGGTGTAAACCATAACACCTGGCTTATAGACCTCCTAGTCAATGGAGAAGACGGCTATCCTCTACTTAGAAGTATACTCAAAAAGTATAAGGAAGATAGAGAAAGGGGTGTTCTGAGGTTTTTCCGAGGACCGGACGACTTTACAATGCGTCTCTTTGAAACATATGGTTACGTAAACATCTGTGCATACCACTGTCACATGTATTGGGAGCATAATAAGGCTATGGAGATTAGAAAGACCATACCCGAGGAGTCACTATTAGGGTGGTCTAAGTCTGCTTGGGACTTCGTCAACGAAATGCTTGCTGGTGCCGACTACGACCCCAACCGCCCAGAGTATTATTTCCACTTACACCATGCTAGACACGCCATAGGGATAATGGTCAGCATAATTGCAAACGAAGGGCGCGAGTGGGGAGGTATAAACTTTCCAAATAATGGAGCCATAGGAAATCTACCTAAAAACGCTATAGTTGAAGGCCCATGTATAGTCGATAGGAGGGGGATAACGCCAATAATCGTAGGCGATCTTCCAAAACCACTACTAGGGCTTACGCTACATATTTTAAACTGGCAAGAGCTTACGGTAGACGCAGCCCTTACGGGAGATAAAGACCTCCCATACCAGGCCCTCCTGGCATGCCCTTATGTACATGATATGGAAGCCGCCAGAAAGATAATGGATGAACTTCTAATAGCCCACGCAGAGTTCATGCCACAGTTTAAGAAATAACCGTTAACCTGTTGAAGAGTTTTAGAACTAGAACAGTATACTCTCATAGTTTTCCACCTCTTACCAAACCTCGGCGGGAAAGCCTAGGTCTTTTTAAGCGTGGGATGAATCGCTGTTAAGCTTAAATGATGTTTTGAGGTATTAGGTTTTGAGCGAGTTGCTTGTATGTGGTTTGGGTGTCTAAAGGCTGGTCTCCGAGAGATAGTGGGAGGTTAAGCGGGCTATAGGCTATATGCCCATAGCAGGAGCTGGTTTGACACAGCCCAAAACTCGGTAGGATGAAAGGCTCAAACCTCGAAAAACCGAAAATCCCACAAGCTTCAACCGTGGAAGTGTCAATATGTATAAATAGTTTGTAAGCTGAGGCTAATGGTCTAACAGTTAAATATAAATAATTTCTAGTGATGAAATTAATTCATGATGGAAATGTCAGAGGAAGTTGTAAAGGAGAAGTTTCCATGGTTGCTCGTAATACTCGTACCGCTAGTTTTAGGCTTTATAGGTCCAATATGGCAATTGCTCATAGGTAGTTTCCCCTACTGGATCGTTAATGCGTTGGGGGAATCCGTCTGCCACATAGGGTTGACTACGGCACCGTTTCTAATGCTTCTTATAACAGCCCCACTTTACATAGGGTTAAGTCTTTAAGAGATAAACTAGGCGTTAAAACCCTAGCATATCTATACATAAGCTCTTTAACAACATCATACTTCATCCACTATCCGTGGGCGTTATGTACGCATTACATGTATGCTCTAAGAATCACGTTACGCGAGCTCGCAGACATGGTTATACCAACTTTTATGGCTCCTCCATACGAAGTAGCCATTCTATTATCTGAAGGCGGTCCAATAGATTGGAGTGCTTGGGCGACGCCGATTACCTGGTACTGGCTTCTAAACGTAACGGTAAGTCTTTTCATGCTATCGTTGGCTACGCTATTCAGAAGACTCTGGATAGATATCGAGAAAGTTCCGTTTCCACATACTTTAGTTGCATATGAGTTGGCTGAAAATATTACTGCGGAGAAAGGTTGGAGTAGATTCTTCCTAATAGGGGTATTAATGGGGCTAATTTTCCAAATCCCCGTAACACTCACGGGGATATTCCCATGGTTTCCAGACATCTACGGCGTCAACTATAGATCATGTCCCATGTTAACTAGATGGTTTGGAGGAGACGAGCCTATGGGTGCCATACCGGGTATGATGAGTATGACTTACAGCCCAACTGCAGTAGCCATAGCTTACATGGTTCCTCTACACGTACAGTTTAGCACATGGTTCTTCGCTCTAGTGTACATAATAGCCGTTCAAATATCCTACTACATGGGCTACTATACTGGAATAACCAGCATAGGTACGTGTGGCAGGTATTGGTGTAGTCCATCTCCATCTACGGACCCACCTCTTAAATTTATGGCGATAGCTGTAGGTGCTCTCATAGCGTTAGGTATTATGCATCTAATACTCAATAGACGATATATTGCTGAAACGTTTAGAGCGGCGTCTAGAGGCTCTAGTGAATTTAAAGAAGAGGCTTTAAGCTATAGAGCATGCTATATTATGTTGGCCGTTACAATAATAGCCTCTACGGCATTCTGGATGTGGTCTACCATGCCGTTCTTAGATGCACTAGTCATGGCTTTGACGGCTTTTTGCATATGGTATCCAATGAGTCGACTCTTCGGACTAGCCGGAGCATATTGGAGAAGCGTTGATAAAGGCTTCGTATTCTTCAGACTTTTACATCCGACATGCCATGATCCTCCGACAACTCAAGAATTTCTAATATTCAGGATGTCCACTTTCCTATCAGATACACCGTCATATCCATGGGGTGGAGCCGCCGTTTCATCCTTCACCTTCGCCAGCCTTGCTGGTTTAAGTGCGAGAAACACGTTTAAAACACTAATGGCGGCTTTCCTAATAGCACCTCTAGTATCAAATATTGCACTTATATGGCTTCTACACACAGTAGGCGGTAAGCATATAGGAATATGGTCAAGCTGGTATTTGGGAGGAACTTGGGCTTTAACCGGTGTACCTACGGGATGGATTACATTGCCAGCCCGCGACCCATGGGTTGAATACAGCATAATAGGAGCTATAATAGCAGTCGTTCTCAGCCTACTTCACGCTAGATTCGTATGGTTCCCACTTGAACCTATAGGATACATATTAGGCACTACGTGCGCCTCAGCCTTATTCGGATTATGGTCTGCGTTTCTCGCGGCGTGGGTGCTTAAAATGTTGACGCTTAGAATTGGAGGAGCTAAACTATATTAAGGTTGTGGTGTTCCAGTAGCATCTGGGGCGGTAGCAGGGTGTATGATAGGAATGATACTCGGCGGAATAATATGGATAGTAAGATTCTTCATACCATTCTAAATAGATTCCTCCATTTTTTCCATTTAGAAAGACGAATGGTTAACAGCGTACTGCACAAGATAAGTAGGCCAATAATACGAAGCATTAGAGGATAACCTAACCATGGTCTTAGGGAAGAGTTAAGCGTAAACAAGCCAAGAGAATCTTCCAACTTCGGTCGTAGAGAGTGACGAATAAAACTCGGCAAAATCTATCTCAACCGCGTTTAAACTTCAGGTTTACCGGCTTACCCTCCATTAGGATTTTCTCCGGTATTTTATCCTTCCATTTTTCAAGAAACTCTAAATCTTCTTTTAAATCTCTAAGCTCGTCTGGAAGCATTTCAGGGATTTCATCATGTATCGGATAAAACCTACCACATTTAGGACACCATATAAGCCCCTCTATTATTTCACCCTCCTTCTCTTCAAATACTAGAAGCTCAAGAGGATAGTGTTTATCAATGGGGCATGCCAGTATGTCCATAAGTTTTCTCTTCAATAGATTCACCTCAAGTAAATTCTCTCACCTTTATAGCCAGATTTAAGTATTGCCTCACATATTCTAAGCGCCTCCACACCATCGTCAGCGGTTAGAAGCGGCTTCTCTCTACCTAAAACACTATCGATGAAATGTTTAAGCTCCTTCATTAAAGGCTCCTCCCATTTAACAGTCGGCTGGAGAATCTTCTCAGAATCTTCTATCGAAATCTCTTGAGATATATAGTCTAAAGAAGCCGTAGCTTCACTTCCAGTTACAACTAGGGATCTAATTTTGCGAGGTGTAAGCCAGTTTGCCTCTATGAAGCCTGTAGCTTCACACTTAAAATGTAAAATAGCTTCAACATAGTCTTCAAACCTATGTCTAAGACTACCAACCTTAGCATAAACGCTTTCAACATCACCTACGAGAAAACGCATTACATCTATATCGTGTATGGCGGAGTCCTTGACGACGCCTACATCTCCTATACGTTCAGGCCATCTGGAAAGTCTTCTAGCCGTTATGAGGATAATCCGACCGAGTAAACCTTCATCTATCATTGCTTTGATCCTCCTCACGGCTGGGTTAAAACGTTCTATATGACCTGGCATAAGTTTAAGTCCCAAGCTGTGGGCTAGTTCCCGAAGCTTCTCAGCCTCTTCTATAGTACTGCATAAAGGCTTCTCCGTTAAACTATGGACTCCATGATTTAAAACCTCAGACGTTATCTCAAAATGCGTAATCGTTGGAGTACATATGCTCACAGCATCCGGCTTTTCAATAAGAAGCATCTCCTTGAAATCGGTATACGCTCTACATCCATACCTTTTAGCTATACTTTTAGACCTTTCACGGTCTATATCACACACGGCGACAAGCTCAACATCCTCTATTTCACTGTATACTCTAGCGTGGTTTCTACCCCAGAAGCCTACACCTATAACTGCTACTTTAATCAACTGAATCAACCCCTATACCGACGTATATGATGTTAGCCTTTTCAGCCTCTTCACGGTTAAATATTCTGCCGAAGTCTACTATAGCCATAGGTTTACCGTTGATTCTCTTGAAGCTACTTAAACTAATGTTTTTAAATGCATCATGAGGTGTAGCTACAACTACGCAATCAACATCTTTAAGAACTCTCTTAAGACTTAAAGAAGTTTTAAAGCCCATGCTTTTAATATCCTCGCTTGTAAAATATGGATCGTAGACTATAACCTCAGCTCCTTTCTTCATAAGCTCGTTTGCTAATTTAATACTATAGGAGTTCTTAGCGTTTTTAACGTTCGGTTTAAAGCTTAATCCAAGTATGAGTATCCTAGAGCGTCTAAGAGGCTTCCCAAGCCTTTTCAAAGCCTTCATTACAAGCGCATAATCGTGTTTAATAAGCGCCTCATTCACTTTTAACGCCATTTTAAGCATACGTAAGTTGAAATTGACGCTTTCAGCAGAATTCTGCAACAATTGAACATCTTTAGGTAAATGGCCGCCTACGCCTATGCTAGGCTTAAGAAGGTGGCAGAATGGTTGAGTTGTAGCGGCTTTCAACACCTCAAAGTAATCTACACCTATTCTCTCACATAAGATTGCGAGCTCATGACTAACGGCTAGTGTAGCAAACCGGTAGAAGTTTTCAAAAAGTTTAACGGCTTCAGCTGTTTTAACATCTCTAACTTTAACAATACCACCCTCGACAACGATTTTTAGAACGGCTTCACTGGCTACGAGGCTTTTAGGCCCCACTGCTCCAACAACTCTAGGGTAGCTTACAAGATCCCTTAGTAGTGAACCCTCTGCTCCTCTAAGAGGGCTGTAGGCGAAGCCGAAGTCCTGCTCGGCTTTTAAGTTGGACAACGTCTCAATTATTCTCTTAACGACTTCTTCACTCACACCCGGGCCTGTTGTACTGCTTTGAATTATAAGACTGCCCTTCTTCATGTACGCCCCTAAATCCTCTGCCACCTTACGGAGAGGAGAGTAGTCTGGAACGCCAAATTGATTTACGGAAGCCGATACGACGATCATTATTACGTCGGAGTCGCTGATGGCTGATTTAACGTCCGTGGTTGGGTGAAATTTCCCAACTCTAAGCACCTTTTGAAGGAGTGTTTGAAGCTCAGGCTCAGGGTTTGAAATTATGCCGCGTTTAAGATTGTCAATGAGTTTTACATTTGCATCTACTCCATAAACTTCAACCCCTTTATCAGCGTAGAGGCAAGCTAACGGTAAACCCATAACCCCACATCCTATAACACTCAGTTTAAGAACACCTTTAGTAAGCATACTTGGGATTTCCTCAGGGTTTAGATCCATTATATTAGTCATGAAGAACGCAACCTCTGCTATGTCTCAGTATTCTGAAGTTTTTAACTTTTAACCTATAGAGTTTAGATTATTCCACGTTTATACTTGAATCTTCAAATAAAGCTTTAATTTACTCTACTGACGTTCAACTGTCTGATGAAGGTTTTGCTTGACATTTTAACGCCAAAGCAGTGTAGATTTTTCTCAGCTTTAGGGAGAAGACTTGAGGAGAAGGGTTTAGAAGTCTACAAAACGGCTAGGGTTTTTAGAGAAGTCGTTGAACTTTTAGAAGTTTTAGGTGAAGAAGCTTACTTAGTAGGCAGGTATGGTGGAGCAACACTTGATGGGAAACTCGAAGCCAGTTTAGAACGTATGGTGGAGCTTAAAAAGGTTTTACAGAGAATTAAACCCGACTTAGTTGTATCCTTCTCGTCTCCAGAGGCATCTAGAGTAGCTTTTGGACTAGCTATCCCCCACGTGGCTGTAAACGATAGCCCACATTCAAGCGCAGTTGCAAAGCTTTCAATCCCATTATCTGAAATATTATTCACACCTTGGATTATACCCAAAACCGCTTGGACCATATACGGCATAAAGTCTTCTAAAATATTCAAGTATAAGGCACTAGACCCAGCCGCATGGCTTAAAGACTTCAAACCGGACTTAAACATCGCTAAGTCTCTGGGTCTATCCATGAAAAAGCCCATAGTGGTATTCAGACTTGAAGAAAGCCAAGCCTCATACATACTCGGCATGGGTGGTCTCGTCGAAGAAATAGCCGTGAAGGCTATTCAAAAGTTCGACATTCAACCCGTCATAATACCTAGGTATGAGGAGCAATTGCGGAAGATATTGGAGAAGTTTAATGGAAAGGCCTTAGTATTGGAGAAAACGGTCGACGCCGTGAATCTACTGTACTTAGCCACGATGTTTGTAGGTGGTGGGGGGACTATGAATTGTGAAGCCGCTCTTCTAGGCGTTCCAACGATTTCATGCTATCCCGGTGGAGAAACGTACGTTGAGAAATACCTTATAGGTAAGGGTCTTCTGCATAAGGTTTCTAAATCGGATGAAGCTTTAAAACTTATAGAGAGGTTTCTAGATTCCCGTGAAAAGGTCAAGCTTGAGAAGAAGGCTAGAAAGATTTTAAATTCCATGGTAAATCCTGCAGATTTTATAGCGGAGAAAATCGTCCAAGTTTTCTCCCACGAATATTCTTCTCAAGCTTAGCCCTTAAACCACTCGGCCTACCATAAACTTCCGTCAACCCCCTCCTGATAGACTCTAAGATATCTTCCATGTTTGTTGAAGGGGTTTCAATAACTGTATACGCGTATCCTATCGTTCTAGGTATGTGAGAATCGCTTCCAGCTGTCATCGGTATGTTGAATTTAAGGGACATCTTCATATTAACTCTAGATGATACTGGGAAAAGTATGTTTCCCGAATTTAAGACTTCTAAAGCGTCTAATCCAGACCGTTTAACCCAGAGCATATATGAAGATATCAACGTCCTAGGAAATGGATGTGCTAAAACGGTAACCGCTCCATGCTTCTTAGCCTCTTCTAAAACCGCATGTATGGGTTTTAAACCAGGTTTAAGATTCCAACTATTCAATCCTAAAACCAACACGTGACCTATGGGCGTCTGCTCTTCTAAGCCCGGTATGATGAGAATGCCTCTCATAAAACCTTTAAACTTTGAAGGAGTTCCATGTTCTGTTAAAGCAAGTCCATTTAAGCCTTTAGCTTTAGCCTCAATTAAGGCCTCCTCAAGTCTTATCGAAGAGTCCTTGGAAGCGTTAGTATGTACGTGAAGGTCCAGTTTTAGCCTCATACATAATCCTCAGCTTTTCAAGTTTATCAATTTCAGGTTTAATATCTTCATCTCTAATTTTTCTAAACAAAGGTTTAGGTTTAGAAATCTTATGTCCAGGTTTTAACCCATCTTTGAGAGAATCCCATCTCACCGAATTCAAGTCTTCAGGTAAATTAAGCATACGTCTAATTTCAATAGCCGTAAAGGGTAGGTAGGGTATCAGTAGTATTGAAATCGCGTAGACTATTTGCGATGCTACGTAGAGTGTTGACGGCGCTGATTCGGCATTACTCCAAGGCTTCTTAGAATTCAAATAACTATTTCCAAGAGATGAAAGCTTCATTATCTCCTTAAGACCCTTCTTAAACTCGAAACGTTCAATCTCAAACATCACTCTTTCAGCGGTTTCATGTATTTCACTAAGCATTTTCCTATCATACTCATCCGATTCACCCGGCTCTGGAACGGATCCATTCGAAACCTTGTGGATGAGCATTAAAACCCTGTTTACGAAGTTTGCAAGATTCGCTATAAGCTCGTTGTTCACTTTGGCTTGGAAGTCCCTCCATTTAAAATCCGTATCTCTATGTTCCGGAGCTATCACCACGGCGTAGTAACGTATCATGTCTGGGTGGAATTTCTCAAGCATCTCGTGAAGCCATATAACCCATCCTCTACTCGTAGATAACTTCTCACCTTCAAGATTAACGAACTCACTTACCACGACGTTTTCCGGTAAGACGTAATCTCCATAAGCGATTAGAAGAGCTGGGAAGAGAATCGTATGGAAAAATAGATTGTCTTTACCTATAAAACAGTAAAGTTCAGTATCGGTTTTCTTCCAATACTCCATCCACATTTCAGGCTTATTCTTTTCAATAGCCCAATGTTTTGTAGAAGATATATAACCTAGAAGGTTTTCAGCCCAGTTATATATAACTTGACCTTTAGCTTTCGGAAAGGGTGCCGGTGGACCCCAATTGTAGTCTCTAGTTATGTCTTTATCCTTTAAACCCTCTTTCATAATCCAGGATAGAGTCTTATTTAACGTAGCCTTCCTCCAATTGGAGCCCTTAAGCTTCACATACTGCAAAACACTATCCGTTAGTTTTGAAAGTTTAAGAAAGTAGTGGAGGCTCTCTCTCAAAACTGGTTTAGTACCGCAGATTGCACATTTAGGCTCTTTAAGCTCCCAAGCATCATACCATCGGCCACATTTTTCACAGACATCGCCATACTGGTCTGGGGCTTCACAGTATGGACATACCCCTCTAACAAATCTATCTGGTAGGAAAGTATTGCATTTTGGACAGAAGAGTTGTTTAATGGTTTTCTCATATATGAAGCCTTTATCATAAAGGGTTTTATAGAATTCTTCAACTGTTTCAAAGTGTATGGGTAGAGAAGTCCTAGAGTATATGTCAAAGCTTATTCCGAGTTTTTCAAAAACGTTTTTCTGAATAACATAGTTTCTATCGCATAGTTCTTTCGGTGAAATCTTAAGCCGCATGGCTTCAAGTAAGACTGAAGTTGCGTTTTCATCCGTGCCACACACGTATATCGCATCATCACCTTTAAGCCTCCTATATCTGACGTATATATCTGCGGGTAGGTATGCTCCTGCTAAATGTCCAAAATGTCTGGGAGCGTAAACGTATGGTAGAGCCGCTGTGACCAGCACTCTTTTAACCATGCCTCTTAATCTAAGAGCCAACAGCCTCCTTAAAAGAGTTACTTAAAAACCCCAATCCTAGATAGATTGAATAGCCATTTAAAGTCGGCCACGACTGTTTTCAACATCCAACATCAGCTAAATTTAACACCCATTCTTGATCAGATGCCCTATGTAAAGGTTAAAGTAGTTGTTGATGTTTATTCTTTTTAGGGCGGTATGGCTTCAGAAAACTACGAAGATATGCTTAAAAGAGCCTTATCTTCTCTACCTAGGAAGCCTCTTCAATCTGAAAGGTTAAAGATTCCACCAGTTGACATTGTAGTGGTTGGAAATCGAACACTGATACGAAATTTTAAGGAAATCGTATCAATCCTAAATAGGGATCCTGAACATTTGCTAAAATTCCTCTGTAAAGAGGCTGGCTCAGCTGGTACGTTAAAAGACGATATGGCTGAAATACATGGAAAATTTGATAAAGCTACATTAAACAAACTCATAGAGAGGTATGTGCAGAATTTTGTGATATGTAAGGTATGTATGAGACCTGATACGCATCTTAAGAAATATGGGCGCTTCCTCTACATAGAGTGCGATGCATGTGGGGCCTCCTCACCAGTAATAACGAGGTGAATTGCTTGTGTAGCGTCTACGTTAAGGTTCACACTTTTCAAGGTTACGTGATTATAGCTGTATGTGATGAAGAACTTCTCGGGAAAATTCTAAACGAAAAGGACATATGCTTCAACGTCAGTGAAAAATTCTTTAAAGGGCTTAAAATAGCTGTGGAAGATGCTATAGATCTTATTCGAAACGCCGACACTGCTAATTTAATAGGTGTCAGAATCGTGAATAAAGCCATAGAAGAGAAACTCGTACACCCTGAAGCCGTCACGAATATAGCAGGTATACCTCATGCTCAAATAGTTAAACTTTAATTTAGGTGTCTATTATGGAGAGTTGTACAACGGTTACCTTAAAACCAATTTTCCCAGAACCCGCACTTCTAATTAGACGTGGAGATTACAGCGTTTTAACTGTAGCAGATCTTCATATAGGTTGGGAGGGTTCTTTATCAGATTATGGAATATATATACCATCTCAAACCAAGAGGCTTTTAAAAAGACTAGTAGAATTGTTAACGGCGATTAAGCCTCAAATGCTCATACTTTTAGGCGACGTTAAGCACGGTATTGCGAAGTTCGAGAAAACCGAGTGGATGGATGTGCCTGATTTTCTTAAAACCGTTAAAAGCCTAGTTGAAAAAGTCGTTATAATTCCCGGCAATCATGACGGAGATTTGGAAACTTTAACACCGGAAGGCGTTGAAATGACGGAGTCTAGTGGGCTAGCTCTCTGGGATGAAGTGGGCTTTTTCCATGGCCATTCTTGGCCTAAACTCGAACTTTTCAAATGTCAAACTCTCGTCATGGGCCACATACATCCAGCCGTAGCCTTTAGAGATAGGTTTAACAGTAGGTTTCTTAGAAGAGTTTGGATTAAGGCCGATATAGAACATGAACGTTTAAAGCAGCATCTAGATAGGAGGATTAAAACTAGCGATTTCCCTCTACGTCTTAAAAAGTTGATAATAATGCCTAGCTTTAACGATTTCATGAGAGGACGGGCTATAAACGAAGACGACTTCGAAGAGACGGCTATTGGAGCGATAAGCCCAATACTGAGAACTGGTTGTATAAACATGAAAAACTCTGAAATCTATCTGCTAGACGGCGTATACGTAGGTTCATTTGAAGAGATCAGAGAAATCACCCGTATACCTCTACTTTAAAAGAAAAAAAGCCTTAAAGTTGAAGTGGGAAAACACAAGCTTACAGTCTTAAACGGCTCACGGTAAGTAACGGGATAAGGTCTTCTTACCTATTAAAAGTCCCTTACGGAATCCCTCAACGCCTCTGAAGAATGGGTCTTCATGCTCTATGCTCAATACGTAGTCGTATCCCACTTCCATCAGGGTTGATATGAAACGGCGCCAGTCTATATCGCCTAAACCTGGAATCCTAAACCTCCACCACCCACTACCAGTGTATCCTACATATGAAAGTCTATCTTTTATCACCTCCGTGTCTTTGCAGTGAGTATGGTAGACTCTTCCACCGAACTTCTTCAACACAGCTATGTAGTCTATAAACTGAAAGACTAGGTGTGAAGGGTCGAATTCAAGTCCGAAATACTTAGATTGAATTATCTTGAACATTTCATCCCATATGTCTGGCCTGTAGGCGATATTTGCCATACAGTTCTCTATGGCTATCTTAACGTCGTGTTTTTCAGCGTAATCTACAAGACTTGGGAAAACTTCGGCAAAGGCTTTAATGTTTGCATCAACTCCTCCAGGTATCATACCAACCCAAGTGGCCACTACTGGTATTTCCAGTTTATTAGCCATTTCTATGGTCTTCTTCAGATGCTCATTCCTAGCCTGTCTTGCTTGAATGTTTAAATCTATATGGTTAACGCACCACGTTAAACAGGATACTATAACGTTTGACTCTTTCAAAATCCTCTTAACTTCAGCAACATAATCGGCGTTGTCAACCTTAGCAGGATCTATTAAAGGGCTACCAGGCTCTGAGGAAACTTCAATCGCTCCAAAACCGTTTTCTTCAGCCCACTTAAGTGTTTGAGTTAAATTTCCAAGCTGTCCACCCGTTAAAAAACCCACCTTCATATAGGTCGTTGAAACGTATACAGTAAACTCCTATATTTTAATTTCTGTTGCTGGAAGACAACATTTTATAGTCTTTCAGCCATTTCTCAATGTCTAAAAAGCCTATATTGATTTAACGTAGACTATGATTGCTACACACTCAGAGTAGCAGGTTTAATAGTCCACGTTTGAAGTTTAGCCAATTCTACGAGCTTCCAAGCTTCAAAGCCTTTTGGAAAAATCGCCCACCTCCAGCAGTCTTTAGCACCTTCAAGGCTTACGTATTTATCTGGTTCAAATATGCCCTCAACCAGCTCAACGCGTTCAGGCTCTTCTCCATTGTAAATTTTCATATAAAGTCTCGCCTCAGACGCTAGGAAATCAGCTGGACTCATTTTTACGCCGTTAATTTCAATGAAGTCTGGAATCCTATTGTGTAATTCTATGAAAAGCTTAACTTCGTATGAAGCTTTGAGAAACTCTTCAAGTTTAACAGTGTTCAGAGTTTCTGATTTAAAGGATCTGTATGGTCCAAGGGGGTAAACGTTCTTAACCTTGCTCGGTAATATCCTGTTTGCTTTATATTCTGCAAGACTTGCTGTTATCAACCAGAAGATTTCAGAAGCCGAAACGTATACGCCATTAACCTCTCTAAACGATATACTTTTAAGATTGGATGACAAGTAAGTTATTTCATCTTTATTGAAAACTCTATCTGAAGCTTTGTCTCTGAATAGGCTGTATAAATCATTCGCCGTGACCACTTCAACAAACGGCTTTGACTTAACATGTTTAACAAATCTATCGAAATCTGCATAACCGGCGTTAATCCAATCCTCGGGTTTTAACTCGGCTGGTTTAAGATTCTCCATAGGTGTATTTGATCCTCCGGAGAAATTTACAGAATCCCAGAACTCCTTGGTTACTAGAGTACATGGATGGTTAAAGACGCTTACGATCCCCCAGCCCCCACCATCCAGTATACGTCGATATATCCTATCAAACGCATCGATAGCATTCTCTATAAAGCCTGGGGTTCCAAGCTCGAAATTCAATCCTATAACTCCTCCTCTAAAACCAGTCAGGTTGAGGATATTCAGTATACCACAGTACCAGAATGGCCCTCCGTCTAGGTCTATGAAATCTGTAAGATTCAAGTATACTGGGATTTTGAGAAGTCTTAAAGCCAAATAGACCTGAGGAGCCCATGCCCCTCCAGGTTGACCGTAACATGAAGGTGTCACGTTGAAAATGCGTTTAATATCCTCTACACCCCCTCCTTCACGTTTTAAAAATTCTAAAGCCCCATCTTCAAATTCCATATCTTTAAGATATTCGGCGACTGTTGGATGAACTGAGTGGAAGTTCGTATGGTAACCCACTTCATGGTATCTAAGAGCGTCTATAACATCCCATCTCCCCCTCCTTTCAAGTACTCTGAGCTTTTCACCTACTAGTTTGAAAACGCCTCTGACGTTATTCTCTTTGAGTATTTCTGCAAGCTTCTCCAAAGCGTCGTCGCTTTCAGGGGTGATGAAATCCTCGCAGTCAAACCAGAAGACAACAAACACTCTGTTTGAAATTCCCCCTGTCATCAAGACTAACGTATGATTTATAAGAGCATTATAAACACTACCATTACTGTTTAAGTTAAGGCGATGCCGATGGAAACCACTCTCTCAGTTGAGGAGATTCGAATGAGGATTAAGAGAAGCTTAAGTAGGACAATTTGGTATTTGCTCATATGCGCTCTCCTACTATTAACGTCAAACCTATTGTTTAAAACTTTCATCGGGGAGTTTTTTTTCCCAGCATTTTTAGAGTACGAAATATACGTCAACGTTATAATAGTGCTCGGCTTAGGGTATCTAATAATAAGTTCAGCGTCAAACTTCATCTACTGGACTATAAGGAGGAGGCTTGACCATGCCACAGCATCGCTGTTTAGGACAATTGCTCGAATAATAGGCATAGCCACTCTACTGGCAGTGTTAACATCGATTTTCGACGTGAACCCGGCGGCTGCATTAACTATAGGCTCATTCACAGGTATGGTTGTTGGTTTTGCCACTCAAACGGTCCTAGGTCAAGCAGTAGCGGGAATGTTCCTCGTCCTCTCAAGGCCCTTCAAACCCGGAGATGTGATAACCGTTGTTGGGCAGACGGGTATAGTTAAAGACATAGGTATTATGCATACGGTATTGGTATCTGAAGACGGCTCTAAAGAAATACTAATACCTAGCAATAGCCTGGTAACCGCGATAATTGTAAAGGCTAGAAAACCTAAAACGGAAGATGACGTCGGTTGAATAAGCGTGTAAAGCATTAAAAATCCATAGCATTGTAAATCTTCTCAGGTAGACCCGGTGCTTGTTGATCTAGATAGTATTTGCTTTTAATGATTGTAGCTTTTAAAAGTGCCACCATTTCATCCATACTGCGGTAGGTGAACGGGTCTAACTCCTTAAGCCTTTCCTGTGAAATTCCTTCAACATACACTGGTACGAGAACCTTCTCACCCCATATGGGATGAGGTTTATATTTGACAGCTCCTCTAGTCGCTTGAAGCAAGAATAGCTCTGTCTCCTCGATTGTTGGCGACGTACCACCGATGGGTCTGGGAATACCGTTAGGTCCCTTCACGAGCTTCGTTCTAGGCATTAGATACTTCTTACTTCCAAGTTCCTCTTTAACCCACTCATACTCCGCACCTATCTTACCAGTCGTATTAATAAGGTATACTTCTACTGGTTGTCCTTTCGCCTTCAGTTTCTCCAATATTTCGTAAAACCTGACTATGTGCGCGGTATTAGATACACCCATTGTGAAGGGTAGGCAATATCTACTCTCATATATCTCCTTTCCAATAACGGATATGGATTGAGCAGGGTGGCCGACTGTTCTTCCATCAGCCAATACTTTAGCGGCAAAAGCCGTATCCTCTATTCTACACCATGCATAATCATGCAGGTTTCCAGGGCTTATGAAAACCGCCACGTTTAGGGGACCGCTGGAATCTATATCTCCGTTAAAATATCCAGTATCTTCCAAGTAGAATACGCTTCTAGCGTTTTTATTCGGAAGACCATAATATTGGAATAGTTTTCCTTCAAAACTCGGATTTCCATTAGAATCGAACTCCGTATTCTCGTGTAAAGCTCTCGGAGAATTTGCGGCCTTCCATATTGAGAATTGAGTTTCATCTATGTCTTCCGTTTTAGTCCAAGAACCTCTTTCAGAACCGTAAACGCGGTCTTCAAAAATAGCTACAACATCGTCATTCTTTATCACCTGGTCGAAAACGTATTCCGTCGGGTCTACTCCGAACTTCTCTAGGAATATCCGTCTATTATGTTCGCTGAAAACGTACATGCTGTGAGTAGACTTTCCAGTTCCACTTAAACCCCAGATACACATTACAACCCTTTTTAGAGAACCATCCACTCTTTTGACGGTAAACTCTTTTAAAGAAGCATGTTCACCACATCCACCCTTCTTATAAACATGGTAAATCCAGTGTGATAGCGCCGCCTTCTTCACCTCCCCCTGATATGAGCTACATGTAATGATGGTATAGTTATGTAATGGAAAACGGATAACCCGAAGCATTTGATCTGTACCTGGCACGTTGGGGTTTCCGAGGTAGTGTGGAATCGCTATAATCATAATGTCAGGCTCTTCATCTGGAGGAGCGGGGAAGTTCAGCTGAGACCATCTGTAAGCAATATCTGGGAATTGAGGGTCGCAGTAGAGTCTTGCGTGCATTCTAGCTGGCGACTTTGATGAACCAATATAACAGTCTACTTGAATTAAAGGACCTTGTGCTAAAATATGCTCGAGAACCCTCATCATGAGGAACTTATGCTCGCTCTTCAATTCTTCATCACTTGTTACTACAACACTCCCCGTTGCAGACCTATGCCAAATATTTGAAGCCCAACCCCACGATCCGTTTTTAAATTGCACACCATAAAGTTTTGCTCTCTCAAATAGGTCGGGTGGATTATTTAAAACAGCTTTAATACCGGACTTCTCCTTCAATTCAAGAATCTTCTTAAACGTCTGTTTAAAGCCTTCAATCGTTAAGTCCTCCATTCTAATCAGCATCCTCCAATCACCTCACGACATGGATTTCCGGAGAATATTGGAGTTGCATTTTTAGCCGCCAGGGAGAGGTGAAAGACGCTAACCCTTTCTCCAGATATCTGTGCGCCCTTCGATAGCTTCTCTAGCAGAGAGACCCTGAGTTTGGTTAGAACAAAAAAAGGAATATTTAAACTTTTTGATATTACTGAGAATAATATTATTCGAAGCGTATTAAAAATGAAAGATTAATACGTATCGCTATGAGACTTTTTAAATGAAGTCCTTGAGATATTTAAGCGATTCTTTAAGGTTTTCAAGAACCCTATTGTCATCTTCTTCAAAGGGCGGTATATACTCTAACATGAGGTACGTTTCCGATGCCTTCGAATTTTCGATTGCTTCAACAACCTTTTTGGGATCTATAATCCCAATTCTGTTGTATTTTTCCGTAAAAGGCCAATGTCTATCTCCTTTTCCATCTGTTTGTTGCATATGTATGACGGGTGAAAGTGCACCTAACTCCCTCAACCAACTATATGGATCTGCATCTTTGCCGGATACATTGATTGTACACTGATGACCGAGGTCTATTGCAAGTCTAACGGGTACTCCTCCCCCTTCATTCACCATGCTAAGTATCCGCTTTGAATCTTCTATAGTTGCAGGAGGCTCTCTTAAAACTGGCATAGGCTCCCATAGTAGCATTTTAAGACCCATAGACTTGGCGTAAGATGAGAGGTATTTAACGGAGTCTACTAGAATAGACTCTATAAACTTTCTACGCTCTGGCTTTCTGAAATCGTTATAACTTTGAGCCGCAATATGGCCACCGGTGGCGTCCACACCCATGAGGGAGGTAACCTCTATAGCTCTTCCATACCAATCTAATGCGTCGGCACGCATACCAGCATCTGGGTGTGTTAATAGGTTCATTGAATATGCGGCTAAACCAGTAAATGTCGAATGTATTTTAATACCGTATTCAGACGTAACATCTTTGATTCTGCGTATCATATTCGATAAAGCGGGTTCAGAAGTCTTAGGGTCGAGAAGATCGAATGAAAACTGAACGTATTCAACATTCATCTGTCTACATATTTCAGCCCACTCTTCTGGAAGAGGCCATCTTTTAACAGCCCAACAGTTGTTCCAGCCTAGATAAATTTTAACCATTTCAACCACCTAATTTATTATAACGTTAAACATTTAAAAACATCTCTTAATCTGTTAAGAGCTTCAAGGTAGGTCTTATAGAGTTTATCGTAAACCTCTCTATTCTTCGGGTTTGGTTTAACTGTTTGCGACGATTTAACCCATTCACGAACCACATCATAGTCTTTAAGCAATCCAACTCCTACACCAGCTAAAACGACGTCGCCTAGAGGAGCCCCTGGATTCTCAGCAATATAGTCCATAGATAACCCTGATACGTCGGCTAAAATAGCTCTCCACAGCTCCGATTTAGCTCCACCATCAACCAATATAGCTCTCTTAATCGGCATACCTGCTTCTACAGCTGCATCAACGCTATATCTAAGACCATATGCGACACCTTCTAGAAAAGCTCGGAATATATGGGCTTTCGTATGATAGAGTGTTAAACCCAGTAAACACCCTCTTATGTATTCATCCCAATATGGGGCTCTATCGCCGATCATCATATGCGGCATGAAGATCAATCCATCAGATCCTGGTGGTGCTTTCGCCGCCTCCATATCTAGGAGAGTATAAGCTGAAAGTTTAAGCTTAGAAGCAGCTTCAACTTCAACTTGTCCAAGCTGATCCCTAAACCACCTTATACAGTAGCCAGCTGTAGAAACACCAGCAAAGCTGTACAGGTATTCTCTATCTCTAGCAACGTAAGGATAGTTTATGAGTTTTATCGAAATCCTCGGTTTATGGCTTATAAAGCCGCAACACATACTAGTACCTAACATGAGGGCTAAATCCCCATCATCTAAAGCTCCCACGGCTAATGCACTAACTGGTGCGTCTATACCCCCCGCACATACAGGGGTTCCAGGTTTAAGACCCGTAAGCTCCGAAGCCTCTCTGTGAATTTCACCTACAACCTGCTTAGATTCTACGAGTTTTTCCGGGAAGAATCTTCTCTCTATCCCAAGCTCTTCCATAAGCTGTTCAGCGAAATCCCTCTTGTATATATCCAAGATTCCACCATAGTTTCCAGCACTTGAAAAGTCTAAAGCTATTGAACCAGTTAGTTTGTATATACAGTATCCATTGGGGGTGATTATTTGGTGTATTCTTGACCAAATATCTGGCTCGTTAAACTTTATCCACAACATTTTAGTGTAGCCATAATATGGGTCTACGGTGTTACCAGTTACCTTAAATATTTTATCTTCCCCTACGTTTTCCCTAACCCATTTACATTCTTCAGTAGCTCTTCTATCAGCCCATATTATACACGGTCTAAGAGGGGTCATCTCCCTATCGCATGGAATACCGCTACCTCCGTATAGACCGCTTATACATGTGGCGGCAACCTCCCTCGGATCAACCTTAGAGACATCTAAAACTTCTTTTATGGTTTCACATAGTGCATTAAACCATACGTTAGGCCATTGCTCCGCCCATCCAGGTTTAGGTGTTAAAACCCCGTATTCTCTGAACGATGATGCGAGTATTCTTCCCTCGCAATCCGCTAGAATGGTTTTCGTACCTAAAGTTCCTATATCCGAACCTATTAGTAAACTCAATTAGACACCTGTATTGATATTTCATCTACATTACTTCTAAAATCTTTCTCATAGTCAGAGCGTCTACTTTACCCTTCGATCAAATTACGTAAGCTCTCACGGTACGTACTCGCTTAACTTTACATGATAGCCAAAATGTCACGTTTAAACTCCTTTTTCACCAGCTGGTTGAGATTTTCAGTTAACTTTAACTGTTAATTTTGCAAATACTATTTTAGATGGGTTTAAACGAATCTGAAGCCGAAGAAGTTAAACAGTTGGCTGAGCTTAAAGCAAAGTTGCAGAAAAAGCTTGAATCTCTTAAAGAGGAAGTTAAAACCTTAGAGTATCTCGTATCGATTGTAGACTCACTTTTAGTATCTAAAAGCTTTAGAAAAGTTGAAGCCCCTCAACTACTTCAGGCTCAACCAACTCAAGTTGAAACAGTTCCCGTTCCGCAAGCACCTGAGATAACGGCTCAAGAGACGCTTAACCTTGAAGCATCAGATGGAGTTCTCTTAGCGAAGATGTACGTAACGGATAAGGATGTTCACGTCGTCGTCGAACCCAACTTAAACCTGTACGTGTCAACGCCGCCTTTTCAATCTTTCCTTGTCAGTAGAGTGCTTGAGTCCATGAAAAGTAAGGATCTAGAGCTTGTTAAAGAGGGAAAGTTAAATCCGGATAAAGTTTTCGACTATGAGTTGAAGATAGAAGGAGACGCTATCAGAGAAATCAGGATAAGAAACTACGGAGATAAACGTAGACTTAGAGAACTTAGAACATCCATTCGATGGACGCTTGAAAAAATGTATGAAAAATTAAAGGTTTAATATCGAGATTAGGATTGGACGGAAATGGGCAAGAGTAGTAGCTCTATAGAGAAGGTGGCTGTAGGGGAAAATCGGCTGATGTCTTAGACATATACGCGGTAAGATTGGTTGAGTACTACATACCCCCCATCCATTTTAAATAAGATATAGTGTTGTATGGTATTCTACAGCAATTTAGACCTATAGATGAGACTACTAAAGATTAAATTGAACTTTTGACTTAAACAAAATTCCTAGGTCTAAAAGCTAGACCTAAAGAAAGGGAAGGGAGATGTATAGGATAGTCGAGAAGAGGGAACTAGCGCCGAAGATCAAGCTTCTAAAAATTTTTGCTCCAGAGATCTCTAGGAAAGCGCAACCTGGACAATTTGTTATTTTAAGAGTTGATGAAGTAGGTGAACGCTTTCCACTAACTATCGCGGATTGGGATGCTCATACTGGTACAATAACTCTGATTTTTCTTGAAGTTGGAGTTTCAACTAGAAAACTGGGAGAGCTTAAAGAGGGTGAGGCAATATTGAATATTCTTGGGCCTCTTGGAAATCCCACTGAGGTGAAGAATTATGGTGTTGTATGCGTCGTAGGTGGTGGTGTTGGAATAGCGGCCGCTTACCCGGTGGCAAGGGCCTTCAAAGGAGCAGGTAATAGAGTAGTATCGATAATAGGCGCGAAAACGGCCGAATTGTTGATCTTAGAGAAGGAAATGATGGCGTTCTCGGATGAACTCTACATATCTACAGACGATGGATCAAAGGGTTATAAAGGGTTTGTAAGCGATGTGTTAAAATTGTTAATCCAAGATGGGCATAAATTCGATTTAGTCTACGCAGTCGGACCGACTTTAATGATGAGGGCTGTAGCTAACGTCACAAAACCCTACAATATTAAGACAATAGTCAGTTTAAATCCAATAATGATTGATGGAATTGGTATGTGCGGTACTTGTAGAGTGACTGTTAGTGGTAAAACTAGGTTTGTATGCGTAGATGGGCCGGACTTTGATGCCCATGAAGTAGACTTTGAAGAATTGATAAAGCGTTCTATGACTTTCCTCTCAGAAGAGAAGATGGCTTTAGACTATTGGGAGGCGAATAAGAAGATAGGAGGTTAAAGATTATGAGTAAATGGGATCGATTCAAGGCTGTTCCAATGCCTAAGCAACCTCCTGAAGTGAGGATACGCAATTTTGATGAAGTTGCCTTAGGCTATAGTGAAGAGCAAGCCATGATGGAGGCTGAAAGATGCCTACAATGTTCTAATCCTCAATGTATTCCGGGGTGTCCAGTTGGAATAGACATCCCTGCGTTTATTAAACCTCTAAAGAAGGGCGAGTTTAGAGAGGCAATACGGAAGATTAAGGAGAAGAATAGTTTGCCAGCCATCTGTGGTAGAGTCTGCCCTCAAGAGGATCAATGTCAAAAAAACTGCCTACTAGGTAGGAAGGGCGATCCGGTGCAAATCGGTAGGCTGGAGAGGTTTTTAGCCGATTGGGAACTAAGTCATGGAGTTGAGATTCCGGAAAAGTCTCCCTCCACTGGTAAACGTGTAGCAGTCATAGGTGCAGGTCCAGCTGGACTTACTGTGGCAGCTGATCTGGCTAGACTGGGACATGAAGTTGTTGTCTTTGAAGCTCTCCATGAGCCGGGAGGAGTTCTAATGTATGGTATTCCAGAGTTTAGGCTTCCTAAACGTATCGTCCAAGCGGAAATCGACTACGTGAAAAAGCTTGGGGTTAACATAAGAACGGATACTCTTATTGGTAGACTTTATACAATTCCAGAGCTTCTGAAAGATGAGGGTTTTGATGCCGTATTTATTGGAACGGGCGCTGGACCGCCAATCTTCATGGAAATACCGGGAGAAAACCTCTGCGGAATATACAGTGCAAATGAATTCCTGATACGCGTTAACCTTATGAAATCATACCTCTTCCCAAAGTGGGATACTCCAATTAAAGTTGGTAATAAAGTAGCGGTTATTGGAGCTGGAAACGTTGCGATGGATTCTTCAAGGTGTGCTTTGAGACTTGGAGCCAAGGAGGTTCACATAGTTTATAGACGGTCAAGGGCTGAGATGCCTGCCAGAAGGGAGGAAGTTGAGAACGCTGAGGAGGAGGGCGTACTATTTGATTTCCTAACGCTTCCAGTAGCTTATCATGGAGATGAAAAAGGCTGGGTTAAAAAGATGGAATGTATAAGGATGCAGTTATCTGAGCCGGATGAATCTGGAAGACGTAAACCCATCCCTATAAAGGGCTCAAACTTTCTAATGGATGTGGATACAGTCATAGTTGCAATTGGCAGAAGACCCAACCCACTCATCCAGCAGACTACTCCTGGGCTTAAAGTAGCCAAAGACGGTACGATAATTGTTGATGAGAATATGCGAACAAGTATAGAGGGTGTATATGCTGGAGGTGACGTAGTTACTGGTGAAGCAACGGTTATAAGTGCTATGGGGGCGGGGAGGAGGGCGGCTAGGTCGATCCATGAATACTTAATGAACGCAAGTAGATAACGCGCCTCTATATTGGGAAACTCGTTGGGACGTTGTAGAAATAGCGTTTTATATGTTGATTTTCCAAACTCGATGAAACTTAGAAACCAATGGTCTCATGTATCTTAGCTATTTGCTCTGGATTCACCTTCCACTTCCTATCATAAGTCATATAGCCGTTTAACTCGCCTTCTACGTCGTAGAGTTGAGTGTAGCAAAACCCTGCTAGAAGTTCACATTCACGTATTGCTTTTATGTTCTCCCTATATCTCGTTAGAAACTCGCACTCATCCGCGACTGGAGGGCCGTAAACATAAACCTCACGGTCTACAATGGGTCTAAATCCCTTGATCCCCCAACCTCCCCATTCGCTCAACACTATAGGCTGACCATTATATTTAAAATCTTCAACTGTTATCCTAAGCTTCTCCGGTTCTCCTGTTTTTAAAGACTGAATCCTTTTCAGAAGAACGTCTTTAAAGTGTCTATATCCCTTCCAGCCGCTGTAATCATGAATATCGATTATGTCTGTAGGCCCTACGTGGATATAGCCGCTGTTGTCCACAAGAAGCCTTGTTGGATCTAAGCGTTTAATCCTTAGACATATTTCCTCTACAAACTTCCGATGTTCAATATTCTTACTTACAGATTCTCTTTCATTAAATGGAACCCAAGCTATTATCGACGGGTGGTTGAAATCTCTAATGATTACGGCCTCTACTTCATTCCAGAAGCCGTTAAGGTTTTTATATTCAAGGCTCATACCCCAATCCGGCATCTCCTCCCAAACTAAGACTCCGAGTTTATCACACCAGTAGAAGTATCTCGGGTCTTCAGGTTTCTGATGTTTTCTAACACCGTTTAACCCAAGTTTCTTGACAGCTTCAACATCTCTTCTTAAGGCTTCAACATTAGGTGCCGCATATAACCCATCTGGGAAGAAGCCCTGATCCAACGCGAATTTAAGGTAAACGGGCTTATCATTTAACGCTATTTTCCCATTTACAATACTTACGCTTCTTAAACCAAAGTAGCCCCTAACATCATCTAGAATCACACCGTTCTTTTCAATTGAAAGCTCAATTGTATATAGGTCGGGTTCTTCGGGAGACCATAAACATACTTCTGGAAGCTCAGCTGAAATTCGTAGAGGGTTTTCTTTCACCTCTTGGGTTAAGTTTATGAGTTCGGCTTCTGCTAGGAAGACCTTTAACCTAAGCTTTAAACCATTAATCCACCCCTTTACATACGTGTATAATTGAAAACCTTTAGATTTAACATCTGGAAAAACTTGAAATCTATCGATCCAAGCATCCCCACACAACTCTAGCCAAACTGGTTGCCATATCCCCGTGATTCTCATATACGTGCATCCGGAGGGTTTAAGCCTCGGATCCTGCTTTCCCCTAGCTTGATCTCCATGAAAATCTTCCACTCTTAAAATAAGGGTATTCTCATAATCGATGTAGTCTGTTACATCAAAACTGAAGGGTGAATATCCTCCTACATGTTCACCTAAGTATTCTCCATTAAGCCACACCATAGCCTTATAATCTACTGCTCCAAACTTTAACAAGACTCTAGCCTGTTTGAAGTCTTCATGTAATTTAAACGTCTTACAATACCATACAATATTATGTATGGATTCGTCTCCTATTCCACTCAACCTACTTTGAAATGGATATGGGACTCTTATCTTCACGGGATTAGGCAATCCATCTAAAAACCACTTCTTACTCAACCCCAGATCGTCATCATCAAAGCTAAAATCCCATAGCCCTTCAAGGCTCATCCAGCTCCTTCTAACGAAGTCAGGTCTAGGTACTTCAATATCAAGCATCATCTCACAAAAGATAGTAATTTCTCAAGCAAACTAAACTTTAACTTTTACGCTGTGCTCCAACGTTTATAGAGTTCATCACAGCCCATATAACCTCCAACTGATGGTCGTTCTTTATGGCCTCCACCTCATCATAAACCTCGCTCACAGTTATACGAACTTAGCAATGCCCCTCGTTAAGTATAATACTGAGGTTAAAGCGTGATACTATTTAGAAGACGCGGGTGAAATTTCCAGAAATTTTAATAAAAAATTTAGCCCCTTATACTAGCAGATGCGTAAATCCGTGCTTATGTTCGGGTTTATCGTATTTATATCTGTAGTGGGTTTATTGGTGTATGGATGTATGAAGATTCAAGAAATCATCGAAATCCGTAAAATGGCTCTTAAGAAGCCAGAAGTAGACTCAAAGAAGGTACAGAGGTATGTTATGGCTTTTTATCACGGATGGTATGGTAGCCCATATGGGCCGAGTAAGAAGTGGATACATTGGAACCATTGGATAATGGATACCTCTAGTGGAAAAATAGTAGCTTACCATAATCCTGAAAAATTTATCAGTGAAGGTAGAAGGGATATTGGAGCTGCGGATTATCCAATCCTTGAACCCTACGACGTAAGGTCTGAGGAAGTGTTGGAGAAGCATTTTTCATGGGCTAAACACTATGGTATAGATGTCTTTATATTCGATTGGTTCGGGCCTCCTAACGATTACATAGATGAAAACTTTAAACTAATGTTAAACTTCTCGGAAAAACATAATGGAATACTCCTATCAATACTTTATGATGGCTACGAGTATAGAGGAGCTTCAAAAGACGAAGTTATTGAAGAACTGAGGTATATAATAACTAGTTATGGTGAGAGTGAGAAATTTCTTAAGATAAATGGTTATCCTGTAGTCTTCATTTATGCGTGTGAATATTTCTCCGTAGAGAGCTGGATTGAGATAATAGGAAAATTAAGGAGGGAGGGTTTGAAATTTATTTTTCTTGGAGACTTCTCCCCCGAGAAAACTCAATATTCAAAGGTTTTCAATGGCATCTATATGTATTCTCCAAATGGGATTTTACATTCTGGAGGGGAGAACCTACTTGAAAATTACTATTTAAGGATGAAAGATATTGCAGCTCAAGAAAACTTAATTTTCTGTACTACCGTTTCTCCAGGCTATGACGATGCTAAGATTAGAATACCTGGGTTTAAGGTTGAAAGAGGGGATGGATTAACTTACAACGTTACATGGCGGCTTGCTCTCAAGTACGATTCAAGATGGATTTTAATCTGCTCGTGGAATGAATGGCATGAAGGTAGTGAAATAGAACCGAGCTTAGAACATGGCTATTACTATTTAGAGTTAACGAAGCTCTACTCAGAAGAATTTCATGGAAAACTTTAAGTTTCTAAGCCCAACTCTTCGACTGTTTATTTCAAAATCGTTTGAGTAGACTGCTTTAAAGCTCTGATTAAGCGTTAACATAGGCATTTGAATATCTCATGATTTGTCGGAAGGAATGTACATAGCTAAACAGGTGTAATAAACGTTCTCTAATACTGAAAATTTTAAAAGAGCGTTTTCTACTTCTAAACTGAAGCCTTATGGAGGTTCAATGGCACTCTTTAACTATCGATGAAGTCTGTTTAAAGCTTGAATCGTCTCTTCAAGGACTCAGCTCGGAGGAGGCTTCCGTCCGACTTAACAAGTATGGATTTAATGAGCTTCGTAGAGTTAAACGGATTTCGGCTTTAAGGATATTTGCAAACCAGTTTAAATCAATATTCGTCTTAATATTGATAGTAGCTGCATTGATATCCGCCGTTATGTCCATGCAGCATGGACTTGAAGAACTCACCGAGTCAGCACTAATAATGGCGATAGTTTTGATAAATGCAATAATAGGCTTCTTTCAAGAGTACAAGTCTGAGAAGACTTTAGAAGCGATGCAGAAGCTTACAACGCCAAAGGCTAGAGTATTAAGAGATGGAGAAGCCAAATCCATAGAGGCTAGACTTCTAGTTCCCGGAGATATAGTAATTCTGGAAGAAGGGGATAGGATTCCAGCAGACTGTCGGCTTGTAGAGGCTTACGAGCTTAAGACAAATGAAGCTGTTTTAACAGGCGAGTCAACACCCGTTGAGAAAACCATTGAACCGTTAGCTCCAGACGCTCCAATACATGAGAGGAGAAACATGGTGTTTATGGCGACTCACGTAGTCTCAGGCCGGGGGAAAGCGATAGTTGTTACGACTGGTATGCGTACAGAATTCGGTAAGATAGCCGAGCAGGTTCAAATGATGGAGGTTGAGGAGCCACCTCTTAAGATCAAACTCGATAAATTCGCTAAGAGAATAGCCTATCTTGTAGTGGCATTATGCATAGCTATCTTCGGTCTTGAAGCCTTCAGGGGGGAACCGTTAATTGAGAGCTTTATGGTGGCTGTTGCACTAGCAGTTGCAGTTGTCCCAGAGGGATTACCTGCTATAACGACTGTAACGTTGGCTCTAGGTGCGAGAAATATGGCTAAACGAAATGCCATCATAAGAAGGTTAGCGTCTGTTGAAACGCTCGGCTCAGTAACCTTCATATGCTCAGATAAAACTGGTACATTAACCAAGGGCGAGATGACAGTTAGACAAGTCTACACGGGCTCCAAGCGTATAGACGTCACGGGAGTAGGCTATGAACCTAAAGGTAGCTTCCTGTTAAACGGAGCACCATATACGGTGGATGAAGACTTAAAGCTTATCTTGACCGCTGGAGCTTTATGTTCGAATGCTGAACTTAGGAATGTAGATGGTAGGTGGTCGATATACGGAGATCCGACTGAAGCCGCCCTCATCACGGTAGCTGCTAAGGCTGGACTTTGGAAGGCAGATTTGGAATTTAAAATGCCTAGAGTTAGAGAGATACCATTCAGCTCAGAGCGTAAACGTATGACGACGGTACATAGAAATCCAGATGGGAGATACATAGCGTTCATGAAGGGGGCGCCTGAAGTAGTTCTACAGATGTGTTCTCGAAAACTCTTAGCTAGTTCAACCCCACATTTAACCTATGACGATAAACTTGAAATCTTAAAAGTTAATGATGAGATGGCATCTTCAGGGCTTAGAGTACTTGCTTTAGCCTATAGATACGTTGAAGATCCATATATTCAGGATATCGAATACGATATGGTCTTCATCGGTCTTGTTGGGATGATCGACCCACCTAGGGACGAGGTTACAGAGGCCTATAGGGTTTGTGAGAAAGCCGGTATAAAGGTCGCCATGATTACCGGAGACCATAAGCTTACAGCGATATCAGTCGCTAAAGAAATAGGGATGTGGAAGGCTGATAGTGTAGCTTTAACTGGTAGCGACTTAGATAAGATGAGTGACGAAGAACTTGAGAGAATTGTTGAAAACGTAACGGTTTATGCTAGAGTTTCACCTGCGCATAAGTCTAAGATTGTAAAAGCGTTGAAGAAAAGAGGGCATATCGTAGCTATGACTGGTGATGGTGTTAATGACGCTCCTGCACTGAAACTGTCAGATATAGGTATAGCTATGGGGATAACTGGTACCGATGTGACCAAGGAAGTTGCGGATATGATTCTTGCCGATGACAATTTTGCAACCATAGTTGAAGCAATCCGAAGCGGTAGAGTCATATACGATAACATAAGGAAATTCATACGCTTTCTACTTGCATGCAACTTTGGTGAATTGCTTGTGATAACAGTGGCCGCGTTATTTAATCTACCCATACCCTTAACACCGATCATGTTGCTTTGGATAAATCTACTTACAGACGGTCCTCCGGCAATAGCACTAGGCATAGATCCGCCGGATGAAGATGTAATGGAGAGAAAACCTAGAAGTCCAAAAGAGGGCATTTTCCACGGCATGTTGCTATTCGTAACCGCATCTTTTATACTTCAAGTAATTGGGGCACTCGGTTCTTTTCTGACCTCCTACATCATTTGGGGGGATCATTTTAATAAAGCTAGAACTCTGGCTTTCATACAACTGATGTTTTTCGAGCTTATAGTTATATGGAACTGCCGTTCAGAACACAACTGTTTCCTAAAAGTTAAACCATGGTCTAACAAATACCTGCTAATATCGGTCTTAACCTGCATGATTGTGAGCGTCATACTACCATACATAGAGATTGCCCGTACTTTATTCAATCTAGAGCCTCTAACCCCTCGGGATTGGGCTCTTACACTAGGATTTTCATCACTGGGTTTTCTTGTGCTTCCAGAAGTTTTTATTAAGCGGAATGGTGAAAGTTAACCGGCTCTCACCATTTCTTAAGATATTTCATTTTTCGAGAACCCTCCTAGTCTAAAATTAGATATAGGCTCAGAAAATTAAAGGGAGCCGAGCTGAGAAATTAAGTGAAATTTTTCTGACAGCCTGATTAGATAAGTATAAAATCTTGGTCGTTTAATATTTGTATCGTGAGATTTTGGATTGGTCTTACGAACCTGAAGAGAGGTTTAAACGTAGACGTTCAGCTGGTATTTGGAAAATCGCAACAGTTTTTATAGTCGTAATCTTAGCGTCTACAATCCTAGTAGCGTTATGTATAACCAGTTTAAGCCCTGGAGAAGTCGCCGTTGTATACGACCCGCTATTTAAAAGCTACAGTGGTCCATATATTGGTCCCGCAGTATTTCTAAAAGCGCCTTGGCAGGGTTTAATCAAAGACTTCTACACAATAGATTACATCGATATGACTACTGAAGCTAGAGCAGATTATCCTCCTATTACCGCTTTAACTAAGGATGGTGTTGAAATAACGATAGAAGAATCTTTTACATACTCCATAGATCCAAACCTTTTCTTAGACTTGGCTAAAAACTATCCGAGAGTTGATTATGAGGAGCAAGTTTTAGTTCCAATAATGCGTCAAATCGTCAGAGACGTTATCGCCTCATACACTATTGAAGAGGTGATTTCTAATAGAGAAGAGCTCGCCACGAAAATAGAAGAAACCTATAGGCGTAGAATAGAGAGCGACCCTACGCTTAAAGCGATAAAGCTTCACGACGTCATGCTTAGGGGTATAAGGCTTCCAGATCGTATTAAGCAGGCTATAGAAGCTAAGATAGCTGCGTATCAGCAGAAAATAGCGGCTGAGTATGAGCGTGAGAGGATTTTAACTCTTGCAAACGCTACTGCCATGGAAAAGATTATAATGGCAGAGGGAGAAGCTGAAGCGATTTTACTTAGAGCTGAAGCTATTAAAACAGCCCTTACGAGGATATATAATGCTACAGGAGACCTTGAAGTTCTAAGAATATACGTCTTGTTGGAGCAGCTTCAGAGGGTTGAAAGGCCGATTTTAATAATCGGTGGTGGAGCTACACCACTTATAACGATTCCTCAGAGTAGCGAGGATAATATAACTAGAAGATGAAGATAATGTTTTTCTTATGCCTTTTCCTATCTTATAGTACCTCATGCTCGTTATTACAGAAAAAGGCTCAGTAGCCGTTGCGATAAGTAGAGCTATCTCACCGCCTCCTAAGACTTTCGCGTTGAAAGGGCACGTTCTAGACTTGGATTTCTCAGAGGAGTACAACAACTGGAGAACTGTAGATCCCAAAGAGCTCTTTAAAGCTCCTGTTAAATGGGTGATCCGCGACTTCAAAACTTACAAGAGCCTTAAAGAGGTTTTAAAGAACTTAAACGGTTCTCTAATTCTAGCTACAGATAACGACCATGAAGGTGAGCTAATAGCTTATGAAGTTCTTCAAATAGCTAGGAATGTCTGTGGTCATGTTAAATACATGCGTATGAGGTTTAATTCAACGGCGGCCAGCGAGCTTAGAGACGCTTGGGCGAGGCTTGAGCCTGATTTAAACTGGGGTTGGGTTTGGAAAGCGTACTTTCGTTCAAAATTTGACCTCGTTACTGGTGCAACTTATACGAGGCTCCTTACGTTATCTGCGCGTAGAAATGGTTATCAGTATAAGCTTTTATCGTGGGGATCCTGTCAAATACCCACCCTCTGGTTTATATATAAGCGTGAAATGGAAATTAGAAACTTTAAACCTGAGACGTACTACGAGTTGAAGGCTATTCTAAATATTAGAGGGGTTAAGGTTGAAGTTTCTTCAAATCCTATAAAGGATAAATCGCAAGCTTTAGCCCTATATGAGAAGGTCAGAAACGTTAAGGAGGCTTTTGTCTCTTCCTTCAAATCTGAACTATTCTCAGAGCATAGACCGTTGCCCACGGATACAGACGTAATGCTTCAGGAGCTTACTAAGATACTTGGAATAAGTAGTGCTAAAATAATGTCCCTTGCGGAAGATCTATACGCCAACGGCTTCATAAGCTACCCTAGAACTCAGACGAATATGTGGATCAGAATGGATCATAAGTACGTCTTGGATATGCTTTCCAATACGCCCCTCGGCAAATACGTTAAAACTGGTATATTTCAACCTAAGAATGGTAAGAAGAACGATAATGCCCATCCTCCAATATATCCTGTAAAACTATATCCGTATGATGATGTTAAGGGTAAGATATGGCTCTACATAGCCAGAAGATATATTGCTAATGTGGCTTCTAAAGATGCATTATTAAGGCGTTGGAGATTAGATGTACGTTTAGGAGATGTCCCTATGAATGCTACGGGGCGGTATATAGTTGACGAAGGCTTTTACGATGTCTTCCCGTTCTTTAAACCCAAAGACGTCAGTCAAATACCTGAGGTTAAACCTGGAGAAATTCTGCCAGTTTTAAAGGTTGAACTTGTAGAAAGGAAGACTAAACCTCCCTCTAGGCTGACAGAATCTGAGCTTCTAAAATTGCTGGAGAAGAATGGGATAGGCACGGATGCGACAAGACACGAATATCCATCAAAGATAGTGGATCGAGGATATGCTAATAAGAAGCGGAGAACATTCATAATTACCCAACTAGGTGAAAGATTGATTCAACTGCTGGGGAATGTAGACGAACAGTTGGTGACGCCTGAAACAAGAAGGTTCGTTGAACAGATTATGTACGAGGTTGAACTTGGAAAGAGAACGGTAGATGAAGCTTTAAACTATGCTTTGAACATTTACAGTGGTCTCTACGAGAAGCTGGAGGCTTACATAAAAAGCGTAAAACTAGTTCTCTAAACTGTAAAGCTTTAAACAAATAATCATGGGATTTCATACCTACCCTGTATCCCTTTAATTACGCGTTGTTCACTTCTTCGGAAAATACTTCCATAAGCTTTAGCTAACCTTTTCGCCTCTTCAGGATACTTATCTATTAGATTTCTACTTTCTCTAGGATCTTCTCTAATATTGTACAATTCATCCGGTTGCCCCTCAGGCCGTTGAATTAAAGACCATTCTTCGTCTCTCACACATCTATCCACCCCCTCGTAATACCCTGATATCGCATAACGCCTGTGACTGTTAGACTCTCCCATCAAAACTAGTAGAAAACTCCTCCCCTGTGTGGGAATGGTCTCCCATTTGAAGCCAAGTAAATCTAGGAGTGTTGGCAATAGATCTGGGAATTGAACTATGGCTTTCGTCCTTCTAGGTCTTTCACCGCCTGGAAGTCTTATCATAAACGGTATTTTAAGTAGCTCGTTGTACAATCTATCTGCACCTTTAAGGAACTTCCCATGATCTGCAAGTGGATGCCCGTGGTCGGCTGTGAAAACTATGACGGAGTCGTCGTAGTATCCTAAATTTTCAAGCTCTTTAAATAGGAGGCCGAGCCAATGGTCTACAAATGATACTTCACCTGCATACAACCCTCTTATATAGCGTACCTCTTCAGGAGTTGCCCACTTAGAAGCGTACCCTCTCATTGGAAGTATGAGCCTAGCTCCTCTATAGTTTGGGTCTGTGTAAACGTCAAAGCTTGGAGGAGGATCCCAAGGCTCATGTGGGTCAAAGCAGTCTATCCACAGGAAAATCTTACCATACCTCGCGGCTCTGGCTCTCCTAAGCCATTTTAAAGACTCCATGACCACCCTAGCTGGAAACCAATCCTCCTCTCTCGAAAACTCTTCAGTATTAGCTAGAAACCTTGCTACAAGATTCTTCCACTCACTGGTATAGTTTTTATTTACATAGTCTTCCACCCTTTTCCTGAGAGGTGGTGGAGGAATATAGGAATCATACTCTTGACCTCTAGTCCAAATGAAGCTGTGAAAACCCTTATGAAAGTTCATACCGGGTCTAGCGAGATGGTAGGTATCTGAAATCAAACCACACATACCCTTCTCTCCTCAAAATATCGGCTAGTGTTATATCTTCATCCCTCAATGGACTCCAAGGCCTATAGGGTAACGTATACTGTCCAGTCATAAGCTCGGTTCTCACGGGTATAGTCGGTAAACCGCATGGATAGGCGTTTTCAAAAACCACACATTCATCTGCAAATCTATCTATATTAGGCGTCTTACAAGCCGGTACGTCTTCAAAAACAGGCTTTCCTCTATTGTAGAAGCTTACATGATCCTGCCTTAAACTATCTACAACTATCACTATAACGTTCAACCTAACTCTCCCTTTAACTTGTTTAACATTCTCAGCATTTAATCTTTAAAAGAATACCTCATGAAGATTATGCGGGCGTCAAATACGTCCGCACCACCTTCAACGGAGCAGTATCGTTCAGAAAGTACGGGTGAAATTGAAACTTTCAAGAAGAAAAGCACTAACTTTTAAGGCTTAAGGTTTTTATATTTTTCAAGGAGATTCTTTACGCCCTTATCTTGAACTATTACAACATCTTCCAACCGTATCCCAAACTTATCCATATAAACTCCAGGCTCAACAGTATGGGTAGTATTTCTTCTGAGTATATCTCTTGATGCTGGATGTAAAGTTGGTTGTTCATGTATTCTTAAACCAACTCCATGACCTAATCTATGCGGGAAAAACTTAGAGAACCCCCTCTTAGCTATAAGGCTTCTAGCAACTTCATCAACTTTTGAAGCTTCTACTTGATCGTATTCAAACTTGTAAACTTCTTCCTGAGCTTCCAATATCGTGTAGTAAATAGTCTCCTGCTCACTTGAAGGTTTACCTAAAACCCACGTCCTTGTAATATCCACCCAATATCCATCAGCACATACATTGAGCTCTAAAAGTATGACATCCCCCCTTTTAACTCTTCTACCCGTCGAAATATTAAATGGATACCAAGCCTTAGACGTATTCTCACCGGACATTACAAATGCAAAGCCTCTAGCCCTCCTAACTCTATTTTCAAATCTGACACCTTCGCCATACACCGCCGCCTCAGCGATTGAAGCAAGTGTACTCTCCTTAACCCCCTCCGAAATACTCTCAAGAAATCTCTCAATAGCTAATGATGCAAGTTTAGCTGAAAGTTTCATCTTTTCTATTTCATACTCAGACTTAACGGATCTTAGTCTTGCAAGAATCCCAGAAGCATCGACAAGCTCCGCTCCAAACACTTTACGGAGCATATTAAACGTCGGAACGCTAGCGTAGCTCACTTCACCTACAACGCTATTAGTGGCGATTGTTTCAAGGCTAAGTTCACAACCGATTTTAACATATTTATGCTGTCCAAACTCCTCTAAATATTTAGCCATAACTTTATATGGATTGAAAACCTCCTTTAGACTTTCACCCTCATATGGCCTTACGTCTTTAATCCACCCATCTCTAGCATATTCAAGCTCGGAAACCGGTACTATTAAAACCGGCTCCCCCTCTAACGGTAGAACCGCTAAAGACCACCCTGTAATAGGCCAGTAACCAGACAGGTACAAAACGTTTTCAGGGCTTCTACATATGAGAAGGTCTAACCCCTCACTCTCCATAGCCCGTCTGATATTAGACAATCTAGTTGGATCCATATTCTAATCTAAAGTCCGTTAAACCTTTATATAATCGTTTAAGTTTACGGGGTTCTAGACGTAGTAGCCACAGTAAGTACGCTATTTAAAAAGATTTAGAGTTTAGTATCCTTTCGCTTCGCCGACAACCTCCCTTCCAAATCTACTCAGAAGTTCTCTAAACCCGGATATTAGAATCTTAGTATCACTCATTAAAGCCACGAACCTAAAACCATCTTTCACCATCTTCTCAGCCATTTCAACACTAAAGGTATGAATACCCGGAACTACATCGTACTTTTCACAAACCTCTTTAACTCTTCTTAAAGCATCCTTAAATTTAGGATGGTCGTATCTAGTCGGTATACCTAAGTTTACAGATAAGTCCATGGGACCTACATAGGCTACATCTATTCCCTCGACTGAAAGTATCTCTTCCAAGTTTTCAAGAGACTTAGCCGTTTCAATCTGAACGAGGACTACAAGCTCCTCCTTTTCAAACTTCTCATAATAGTCTATAAAGTTTCGGCTACCAAACCTAACACATCTCCTAGGTCCAACACCTCTTACACCTCTAGGTGGATATCTAGAAGCCGCTACGGCGGCTTCGGCCTCAGCTCTACTATTAACCCATGGTATTAAAACCCCTTGTATGCCGATGTCTAGAACCCGTTTAACCATTACGAAGTCGTTCCATGGAACTCTTGCGAGTGGAGCAATATTGACCCCTTTAAGAGGCATGACCAATGTTTCAAGGTCTCCAATGTCTATGGGAGCATGCTCCATATCGAAGACAAACCAGTCGAAGGGCAATTCCGACAGAGCATCCACGACATCTGGGTGATTTATGGTGATCCATGTTCCAAGAGCTAAACCACCACTCTTAAGAAGCTTTTTTAAACCGCTCATTTAAACACCGTGGAGAAAACTACGCTATAGTGTAATTTAAGTTAAACTATTCTAGAGGGCCCTAGCTTTTTAAATAACCTTACCGTAGCTTCAAGTGGTGGTCTTTTGAGAACTCTACTCTACAAGGAGAATTGGGAAAGGGTTTCCGAAGCATATGAGGCTTGGTGGGAGGGCGAGCTAAGTAGACCGCTAGTATACCTAACATATATACAGCCCAATGTAGACCTTAATGACTACTCTCTAACCTTAAGCTGGGCTTTTATGAGGTTCCCCCCAGAAGAAGCTTTAAATGCTCTATTCAAATGCTTCTCCAAAACATTATTCATGTGTGAAGCTTATCCCAATGTGTGGGTGAACATTGGGCCTGGTGCTCTATCGGCTTTTCTAGGCTCCGACGTAAATTTTAACCCTAGAGTGGGGACATCTTGGTTTAAAGGCTCGTTTTCTCTAGACGATCTCTTAAACGTCGAATTGAAACCGGAGAACAAATGGTGGCGTTACGTAATTGAATGTACCGAGAAGGCTTCAACCATGTGTAGAGATAAGGCGATAGTCGCTTTTACAGACCTCTTAGATGTAGCCACCAGTTTAGCTCATCTTAGAGGAGGAGCTTTAAAATTGATTAAAGACATGTTCTACGATCCCTCTAAAGTTAAGAAGGTTTTAAATCATCTACATCAAATCTGGTTTTACTGCTTTGAAAGAATTTCAGATGTTATAGATACGAATGCTTATGGTTTCTCAAACTGGGCTACGCTATGGAGTAAACGTAAATCATTCATACTTCAATGCGACTTCAGCGTGTATCTTTCGCCCAAGCTATTCGACGAATTCATACTTTCACTGGTAGAGGAAGAATGTGAATTCTTTGAGAGGAGCTTCTGGCATCTAGATGGACCCGGTGAACTCCCTCACCTTGATAAACTTTTAAGCATAAGCGAACTCAACGGTATACAATGGATCCCTGGAGCTGGAAACCCAGATCCAGGTGAGAGCTGTTGGGTTCCACTGTATAGGAAAATACAGCAGGCTGGAAAGCTTCTTCAAATACCCGGGATTCCAATATCTAAAGTAATGCCTATCTTAGATCAAATATCGCCTAAAGGAGTTTTCATTCAAACTTCAACCTTAAGCCTTGAAACAGCTGAAGCCTTCCTGAGAAAAATGTCTGAGAAATACGGCTTAACTTAATACTTAGAGGACTATAAGAGTCAGCCTCTACACCAAACCATAATTAAACCACTCGTTTAAGCCAATTCAACGTCTTATCTATAACCTTCAATGTATGCTCCTTCTTCGAGAATGTATGATCTCCACCCTCAACTACGTAGAGTTCATTTTTATCATTTAAACTTTTGATAATGCTATAACCTTTTTCAGCCTCTTCTAAAGGTATTACGAAGTCTCGATCTCCATGTATGATCAGCATTGGAATCTTAATCCTACCCATAACTTCGAAGGGTATCACGTAATCGATCATATCGAAGAAGCTTTTTTTCAAATACCAACCATTTGAAACTTCAACGGCTTCACCTAAGTTAAGCTTCTCCAACTTATCCTTATCCATCTGTCTTAGAAACTTATCACGTAAAGGATCTAAGGCTGCTGAGTATAGTATTGCAAATTTTACATGTTCATCTTTAGACGCCAGTATCGTAGCGACTCTTCCACCCATACTTAAACCTATGATGCCAACCCTCCTCCTATCTACGCTTCTCTGCCTTATGAGGAACGTTAAAGCAGCTTCACCGTCGCTTACTTCACCGGGAAGGGTTGTATCCTCAAACTCGCCATCGCTATCACCTGAGCCTCTAAAATCAAAGCGGAGAACCGTGAAGCCGGATTTACATAGGCTTCTTGCCACTTGGACGAAAAGTCGATGAGCTTCTGTCTTGTTTCCAGTGAAACATAACTATTCCTGGCGTCTTCTCCCCTGAATTCAAGCCTTCAGGTATATGCAAGATTCCAACTAAATCCTGGTTTTGATTTTTTAAAAACAACTGGTTTGATCAATTCAACACCTCTAGCAAGTATAGATTACTACCATAATAAAGCTTTGACATACTTAACTACTTCAGAATATGATTGTAATTTGCGTAGTCTCCAATAGATACACAGCCACAATCTTAGAAAAACCCTCAGAACTGCCAATATTAGGCGATGAGTCTTCAACTCTATAGGTTGAATTCTACTAGCAACTTAAGTATACCCTTTGAGATACTTCTCTTCAGCTTTAAACATTTCATCCACCATGCTTCTTATCTCTTCTATAGTAAGTACTGCGCTGGTTAATGGGTCTACCATTATCGCTTGAAATGCCAATTCCTTACTCTTCTCCAATACGGCCTTAGTCGCAAGTTCTTGAACATTTATGTTCATTCTGTTTAAAGCAGCACATTGTGGCGGTAGCTCGCCGATATAGCAGGGGTGTATACCAGTTTTATCTACAAGACATGGTACTTCAACGCAACATCCATATGGTAAGTTTGTAATCAACCCAGTGTTCTTAACGTTTCCGTAGATTAAGTTAACTGTTCCAGTCTCCATAGAATATATTATCGTGGAACAGTACTCCGCACTTCTACGTATAGGAATCTTCTCAGAATTTTCGATCATTTTTCTAAAAGCTTCGTTTTCCCTACTTCTATCCTCTATAGATTTAATACGGTTTAAACTACCCCATAATCCGTACTTCTCCATTATATTCTGTCTTTTTCTGAAATATGGCAAGTATTCCGATAAGTGGTGGCTCGACTCGCTTGGATAATAGCCTACGGCTTTAAAAACCTCTATCCTAACTAAGTCTCCTTTAGCTAAACCTTTATAAAACTCCGGGTCTTCAACTCTCCTCCTTAAAATAGGATATGCGTCTTCTCCACGCCACTTGAACTCTAAAAACCAAGACATGTGATTTATACCAGCTGCGAGGTATGATACTTCTGCTGGAGGAGCATTTATGTACTTTGAAAGGGTATACGCAGTTCCTTGAACGCTATGACATAGTCCAACCACGTTTACTTTAGTACCCTCATACACGCTCCAACATATTATAGCCATGGGGTTTGTATAATTCATTAAGAGGGCGTTTGGACAAAGCTCCTCCATGTCATGACATATGTCTAGAATAGCTGAAGCGTTCTTTAAACCGTAGAATACTCCTCCAGGTCCAACAGTATCTCCTACGGCTTGATCTATCCCATACTTCAGGGGTATTTCCAAGTCTAACTTCGTAGCTTCAAGACCGCCAACTCTGATAGACGTCACAACGTAATCAGCTCCTTCTAAAGCCTTTCTACGGTCAGTCGTAGCCTCTATCTTAGTTTTAAAACCCCACTGATCTACTAGCTTCCTCGCAAAAGCTTCGGTGAGACTTAGTCTATCTTTATCTATGTCCATAAGACTTATCGTGCAGTCTCTAAGCTCCGGGTATGATAGTATATCTGTTATAAGGTTTTTACCGAATACGTAACTTCCAGCACCTATGAGGACGACTTTAAACGACATAATCAATCATTAAGGTATATGAAGACCTCAAGTATAAATACTTAGGTATTGTAACTTGCTGGGGGTGTTGAAGTTGGAAGATATAGTGTGGCGGGTTTTAAACGATATTCCGGTTTTCAAAGAGTTTATGACGGTTGATGAGCTTAACATGAGTGCCAGAGAACTAGCGTCTAAATATCCGGATAGAGTTTTCATGTTTGAGATAGGTGAAGCTAGAAATGGGGAGCCGATCAACTGCCTTAGAATAGGATCAGGAGAGTTGACGGCCCTACTATTCGCCTTTCCACATCCCAATGAGCCAATTGGAAGCATGACCTTGGAGTACCTCTCATGGAGGATTGCATCGGATAATGAGTTTATGAGTAAAATGAATACAACGTGGTATATCGTAAAGTGCGTGGATCCTTTCGGAGCTAGATTGAACGAGGGTTGGTTTAAAGGAGATTGGTCTCCCAAAAAATATGCTTTAAACTACTATAGACCTCCGGGGTATAAGCAAGTTGAGTGGACTTTTCCAGTGGAGTATAAAACGTTAAAGTTTGATAGACCTATTCCCGAGACGCGTGCTTTAATGAATCTGATCAGCGAGATAAAACCCGACTATGTAAGTTCTCTTCATAATGCTGGGTTCTGCGGAGCCTACTTCTACCTCTCAGACCCCATTCCAAACGTATACGATAAACTATACACGGTAGTATCTAGGTTCAACATCCCCCTTCACCTAGGCGAGCCTGAAGTACCCTACGTTGGCAAGTTTGCCGACACCATATTCAAAATGCCGACTGTAGTTGAAGAATACGAGTATCTAGCTAAGCATCTTAAGAAAGACCCCTCTGAAGTTATAAAGAGTGGTACTAGTAGCGATGAGTATGTAAAGAGCGTTAACAGAGATGCTTTAACGGTCGTATGCGAGGTCCCCTATATATACGATGAGAGGATCGCTAACACTACTCCTGTAGGTGTCAAGCGTAGAGACGTCATACTTTTAGAAGCTGAAAAAACTAGACGTCAGCTTGTAGAGCTTAAGCGAAGGCTGGATGCTGTTAGACGTTATGTTGACGAATCCTCCCCATTCTATGAAGCTCTATCAGAGTTTATAAGGGTTGGTTTGGAATCCGTTAAAGCCAAGAAGAACTGGGCTAGTGAAGACCCATCTACCGCTCGTCAAGCTACTGTTTCAGAATTATTCGATAGTATGGTTGCTAGGGTTTACTTTTACGGAATGCTTAGATTTGGGCTATTCTACAGGCTAACCCGTGAAAAACCCGATGAACCCATCCTCAAGGAGCATAGCAGGTGGAGTTTGAAAAAGATAGAGTTTATGTGTAGAGAGTTTACGGATTTGTCAAGCTACTCGGTGATACCCATTAGAAACCTAGTAGGCGTCCAATTAGGGTCAATACTTTATACGTTAATGGCTAAGTCTTCACTCCTCACTTAACTTCAGACTTCAATTCTAAACGCGTCTCTTGTAGCGAGCGCTTCGTATACTCTAATGGTGAAATCGAAAACCTTGCCTGCGTCTTCAAAGTTCAATACGGCACCAGAACTATCTACTGGTTTTCTAATCAGCATCCTTCTAGGTGCTACGAGGGCGGCGGCTTCAGGTATATCAGCGTAAAGCAGTATCCTAGGCGGGTATAGACTCGGAGGCTGAGCTAAAGACCTTCCCATTCTGTAGGATGCTAGAAGCCTTTCAACTTCAACTTCATCTATACGACTATCTAAAGCTGCCGCGAACAACGCTATAAGCCCGGCTTCTGAAAACCCGTGAACTATAAGCCTTTTACGTAAAAACCCTCTAAACGCTAGATAATCTACAGTTCTCAAGGTATCAAACACTCTCATTCCAAGTATATGCCTTCCTAAGACTAGACTATTCTTAGCAACTATACTTTCATCGTAGTCTGTCTCTCCAACACCTCTGTAGTCTATTAGAATGGCAAGGCTTCCGCTTTCAACAGCTTCTCTAACCCTTCTATCGGCGAATAGCGTCGATTTACCTGAAGGTGTTAGAAAAACATGCGCCTCTTCAAATTCATCCCCCTTTCTTAAGAGGATTGCGGGAATCAGTATGTCCCACTCGCTTCTAAAGCTTACATACTCCATAGTTATCTGGTCTAAATGCTCAACCTTATGTATTCTAGCGTCTAAATCCGTCTTATCCGGAAAACCTCCAAAAACATCCTCAACTATATGCTTTTTAAGCTCCTCCCTATGTTTGAGGTATTCTTCCGGGCTCAATTTTGCAAATCTCTTTAAAGAGTCGTACCTCGCATTGTAAATTGAAAATAGCGTCTCACCCTTTCCTAAAAGACCATTATGGAAACATTTAAGTGCATCTGAGTCAGGCGGTTCAACCACTACACTGGGCTCACGGCAATCTCTTTCAACTCCCATAAGCCACCTATCAAACCAGCGATATACAGCCTCCCTCATCTCTCTATTGTATCCGTGCGGTGCGTAACTCTCATACATAGCTACTTTATCACCACAGCCCATAAGCTCATACACGTGTTTCACGCGGGAGAAGGCCTTTCTAGCGGATGTTATTGGAAAGGTCTCATCTAATATTCCACTAACTATTAGAAGTGGGCGTGGAGCTATACATGCTAGTATATCAGGTACGTTGGCAAATTTAAGCATACCTGGGATGCATTCGCAGAAACACCTGCCGGATGTAACTTGATCCTCGAAAACTTCAGCTGAACATACTGGAGCCGCAACCTTCACTCTATCGTCCAATGCGGCTAAATACATAGTTTGATTTCCACCGCCAGAGGCCCCAGTCACACCTATACGCTCAGGATCGACTTCTCTCCTAGATTGGAGGTAATCTATAGCACACATGTTGTCATAAACCTCAATGGCCTGTAACGTTAAGCCTACAGATGGTAGTACATAGCCCTCCCAATGACCCTGATACCTCCTCTCACCATAGCCTACTTTATCGAGAGCTAAAGCCACATAGCCTCTTAAGGCTAAACCTATGCAAGTAGCTTGCACAGCATCCTGATGCTTAGCATGAGGCCAGTGGCCATGTACTCTGAGAACTGCTGGCGCTGGTTTTTCGAGTTTCAAGGGCACGTATAGGTTTGCTGAAACATATAAGCCTGGAATCGTCTCAAGAACCACCTTCTCTAAAACATAACCCTTCCTCTCAACCCTACCGACAACTTCAGCCTTAACCTCTCTCTCAGGAAGAACATCCACACCCATAGCCTTTCTCAACTTCGTTAAAACATCATTTTTCCTCTCAAGCCAGCTTAAATAATCTCTAGGTCTACTTCGACTCCTCTCAAGTTCGTCGCAGAGTCTTGCAAAATGCTCTCTAAGCATAGAACCGTAGCCCATGTAGAAAACGTTTAAATCACCCCAAACATCTCTACTCAACGTCTCACATCCTCCATTTCCACCTTACTAACTTCTACAGCGAATACTCATATAATAACGTTTAATAACGTTTGATGTAGAGTAATGCGAGGAATAGAAAATAACCGCCACAATTATTTGTTTGATTTAGTTTCAAACTCTCTGAGGTTCCTCCGATTTAAAGACCATTTTTCATTAGAAAGGGGATACTCCATAAAATTTTTGAAGCTTATGAACACCTTCTACCAATCCTTAAGACAGATGCGCAGACTTCTATTCTCAGGATATGGGGGTTTGAGCTGACGACTGTAACGTTAGACTCGTTCACGTCTATCGCTATCCAGTCCTTCGGATTCTGCATATCAACCTCCTTCTTAAACGGAATGATGACTTTATTTTCGTTTACCGTTATCTCTCCAGTCTTAAGCTTCCCCTCCCTCCAAGCATCTATAAACTTCTTCATAGTCTATGCAGAAGTTCACCATATCCCTAAAATCCTCTAAAAGCTTTCTAAGCTCATCATTAGGCTCATATCCAAAGGAGACTCCTAAGACAACCTCCATTATAAACAGAGTATACACTAGAAGTTGATAAAATTTACACTAAATAGAAGCAGCTTCTAAACCCTAGTTTCTCTACCAGTTTCAATAGCTTCCATCAGATCCCTTACGCAGTTTACCGTGCCACTTTCAACCTTGAATTCTTGAAAGAAGGTCTCCTCAAGAATCCCCCATTTTACAACCTTGCGGATTTGACAGCCAAGGCCGTTGTTCAGAACCCTTATTCTTCCCTTTGAATACCGCTAACCTCAAACTCGTAGCCCACTCCTGGAATAATGTACCCAAGGACTCCGTTTCAAAACTTTACGAAACCTAGGAGAATTTGAGGATCCGTTTCGATACAATCATCTTCAAAGTCCACCGCATCTACTACAACCGTTCCCTGAACATAGTCTACTTCAGGGTCTTCTGCTAAGAACATCAACATATCCGTGATATGTGTGAGTCCATTGGGTGCCTCCAAAACCGTACCCTATGATGCAGTAAACGTTTCCTATCTCTCCATCTTAATAAGTTCCCAAATCTTTCTATATAAAGGCATGTAGCGTCTCTGGGTTCCACAGTTAAACTTCACACCATACTTCTCACAGGCTTCCACCATTGCATCGGCCTCTTCCATTGAGCAACAGAGAGGCTTTTCCACTTCAATCATTTTCCTGTAATCCGTATAGCCCTTTACAACTCCATACCTCTGCTTTGTAGCTTCTACTCTTTCAGGTATTACATCAGCCACGGCTACGAGTTCTACATCCTCTATGGATTTGTAAGCCGCCGCATGGGAATAGGGAAGGTAGAGAGCACTGTTAGGACGGTTTCGAACTTCATCGTTTATCGTCGCTTCCATTGGGCCGCAACCTACTAGGCAAGCCTTATACTTCTTTGCCATTTTCACCATAATGCTAGGATTCGTAGTAGCTATTTAAGCCTTCCCCGCTATGTTCTAATGTTACTCAATAGTTCTCAAAGGTTTAAGTGTTAGCAAAGAAAGGCGTGTCTAAAATTGTTGGATTCGTAGTCAGCATGGGCTACGAATCTCTACTCAATACCTACAAACCTTTATCCCCCTTACTAACCCTGGAAATATATATACACCTAACGTTTAATTGAGAATTTGGGTTGAGAAATTGTCTGAAACAGGTAAAGAACGGATGCCCTGGGCTCTCGTAATAATCTTAACGATTCTGTTGGGCTCTATTGGCACATTCTGGATATCTACCCTCCCTGGAAGCTTAATCTCAGCATACGACCTTGGAATAGTGGTCTGCGGTATGGAGTTGACATCAGCCCCCTTTATAGTCGTGTTAATCGCTGGTTTAGGTAGATTCTTCAAAGGGGTTAAAGCAAAGATAAACACAACACTTCTAACCTATGTATACACAGTTGCAATCGTGAGCTCTTACTTTATCTCAACGCACTGGCCGTGGAATATTCCTCTACGCTTCTGGTTAGACAGATTCATGTACCCTGAAGATTCACGGGCATTTGTCCCACTGTTCATGGCCCCTCCAGCTGAAATAACCCGGCAATTGACGTTTGGAAAAGTGCCATTTCCATTGGCTGAGTGGCTCCCATCAATATTGTACTGGTGGCTTTGCCAACTGTTGTTTGGGCTATTCATGCTATCCATCGCCAACATACTACGTAGACGATACATAGATATTGAAAAGGTGCCGTTTCCACACGCTATGGCCATGTATGAGTCCATCAGACAAGTCTCTACGGATGTTAAAATCCCCGAAAGAATAGCTAGATTTTTCCTATTAGGTTTAATCGTAGGTGTTTGTCTTCAATTACCCATATATCTGCAAGCGGCTTTCCCATGGTTTCCAGATATATTCTCCTGGCGTGTCAATACATGTCCATCTGGACAGCAGTATGCGGGTTGGGGTGAAACAGTACTGGGCTTGGTATCTCTAACAGCTTGGAATAAACAGCCGTTAGCATATGCCATAGCTTACATGATGCCACTATCCGTCCTATTCAACGGCTGGTTCTGGTACGCTGTCCTCTTACTGTTGACGCAGGTAGCTTACACAGTTGGATATTACACAGGTATACAAAACATAGGTGGTTGCGGTAGGGCCTGGTGTCATCCATCGCCGTTAAATGATCCACCGTTTAAATTCCACGTCATGACTTTCGTCGGGGGAAACCTTGGAATAGCTGTTCTATACCTCTACCTCAGTAGAGGCTATATACTTGAAACGCTTAGAGCGGCCTTCGGCTCGAGAGGTAGTACTTCCAAGGAAGTTGAAGCCGTTGAACCTATATCTTATAGGAACTCGTGGCTGATGTTTCTAGCATCTCTCATACTTTGCATAGTCTTCCTATTAATAACGGGGTTAAGCATGCTATCGACTTTGATCTTCATGTTTACGATATTCATATTCTGGATAGCCTTCTCTAGAGTCTTCGGTCTCGCTGGTCTACATACTAGGAGCGATAGTTACGGTATGATCTTTTGGAAACCAATATGGCCTGTTGTTCCGGAGCCCAGGACGAAGGACTTCGTCCTCTCAGTATGCTTAGTGAGGACAATGGGTATAGATACGCCATCGTATGGGTGGGGTGGAGTCCTCTTCGGATCTTTCTGTAGCTATAGGATCGCTAGCTTGACTGGTGTAAGTAGCAAAAACATATTCAAGACGTTAATGGTCACTATAATGTTGCTGCCAATAGTGACGTTATCTACGGTACTTGCTATGAGCTACGGTGTAGGCCTTAGCAAGTTTACCACTTACAACTGGGGTTACGGTGATGGGATAATTCACCACATGGCTAGTGAATGGTATTACAACGAGCAACCAGCAGCCGGGTCAATGTTCGAATACATTTTAACTGGATTCATAATAGCAGGGGTTCTATCAGCGCTTCATGCGAGGTTCGTATGGTTCCCATTTGAACCAATTGGATGGATCGTAGGCTGGAGCTACCTATCAATTCTATGGGGATTCTGGCTACCGTTCCTAGTAGCTTGGATTCTAAAATTCCTAACCTTAAGGATAGGTGGAAGTAAGGGTTATGAAGAGGTCGGATTGCCGTTCTTCGGCGGAGTCGCTGCTGGATGCATGACGGCAATACTTATAGGCGGGCTGATGAGTGTTATAAGGTTCTTTATACCGTTCTAAACCCATCCCCATATTTTTCCTCGTATTTTTATAAATAGAACGTGCATTAATTAAATTCGGGCCTTCCACTATGAATGTAGGTAAGAGGTTAAGGTTTAGGAGGTTATTCACCCGTGGTAGAAGCGTGATAGTTGCGATAGATCACGGGTCTTACTGGGGTTATATAACTGGCCTTGAGAATCCAAATCGTGTAGTTGAAAAATTGAGCGAAAGCTGTGCTGACGCTATAGCCGCGACGCCTTTTACGTTGAAGAGGGTATGTGATTCTATGGGGAATTTAGCGGCTGTAGCTAGAGTCGATAGCAGTGTAACCGTATATGATGATATGGAGAATGATATGCCCATTACAACAGTAGAGCATCTGGTTACTATGGGGGTTGATGCGGCTATGGCTATGTGCTACTTTGGAGGATTACGTTCGTCTGAACAGCAGAGGAAGCTGGCTATGCTTGCAACGGAATGTGAAAGATTCGGCCTACCGTTGATAGTTGAAGCGCTTCCGGCTAAACTGATAGATTACCACTTTAATCGAGAAAAAGCCCGTGGAAAGGCTTTAACTGATTTTATAACGCTTAAAGATTTGCTTGTTGTGAGTAGAGTGAGTGCAGAACTTGGAGCAGACGCCATTAAAACATACTACTTAGGGTCTGTAGATGAGTATAAGAGGGTTGTTGAAAATGCCCGTGTGCCAATACTAGTCCTCGGAGGGCCTAGAGTTAAAACGTTCGAAGAATACTTGGAGCTCGTCAGAAAAGCTATGGATGCTGGAGCTAAAGGGGTTGTAGTTGGTAGAAACGTATGGCAGAGGGAGAACATTAAAAGCGCCGTAAATGCAATATGTGCGATAGTACATGAAGATAAAGACGTCGAATATGCTCGAAGACTTCTAGATTAAGCGATTGCCAATCGATTTAAAAATTTACTCGAAAATCATGGCTAAGGCTCTACATGGACCCCCATCGGCACCTTTAAATGCTATAGGTGCGTAGATAAAGTAAGCTCTCCTGCTCTTTCTGCCATCAAGCACTAAGTCTAGATTCGTTAAAGACTCTATGAGGACTATACCAGCACCGAGTAGAATACGGTGGACTCTAGCTGGCGATCCTTTAACCGCTACTGGGCCATGTCCTGGTAGTTGTCCATCCCAACCGCCAACACTTAACGTATCAACTCCGAGGGCTTTTATCTTCTTTCCAACTAAGTATTCAGCAGTCTCCTCTATTACATACGGCCATTCGAAAAGATACTCTGGGTTAAATCCGAATTTCTTATCCCATCCGGTGTGAAGTATTAAAACATCTCCAGGCTTTATCTCACTCTCGTAAACTTTGATGTCATTAATGGTTATTGCTTCTCCAGCTCTCTTATACGACAGGTCTACTACTAGACCTTCGCCAGTGAAATCTTCTATCGACATTTGGTCGACGGATCTTCCATCAAATATGAAATGCAGAGGTACGTCGACGTGTGCCGCTATGTGTAGTCATTTGTCGAATTACATGCATAGTACTTCCGTCACGTGCAACATTGCTCAACATCTCATATAGAAGGTTTGGCTGAGTAGGCCATAAAGGCAGACAGTTGTACAGTACTTGACTTAAGTCAATTACTCTAATTGGCTTCATATAAACCGTTTAGACCATTCACGTAACCTAAATTTATGTTTTCTCTACGAATGGATAGCGCCCACCCGTTAAGCTCTTTAACAGATCTTTTATGTTTTCCACTATCATATCAGGTTGCGAATTCTCAAGCTCTTCTCTAGATGCTACTCCTGTTAAAACGGCGACTGTGAATACGCCAGCTGCTTTGCCTGCTTTTACATCGTACACCGTATCGCCCACGTATATGGCTTCACATGGCTTCACATTCAGTCTTTTAATGGCTTCTTCAACCATATCTGGATGCGGCTTCCCCCTCCTAACGTCTTCGGAACCGATTACAACATCCACGTAGCCTAGCAGGTTGGTTAGATTTAAAACTTTAACTACAAGCCTCCGTGGGTTTGAAGAAGCTACGGCGATATCTAGACCTACTTCTTTAAATCCTTTAAGAGCCTCTGCTACCCCTACGATCGGCTTAATTAGGCTTAAACAATCCTCCATGAATATCCTATCTTTAAGCTCAGCAAATCGAATAGCATCTTCAACTCTATCAGGTGGTAGGAAAGCCTTAGCCATATCGTAACTCGACTTACCGAACTCAGACTTTATCTTGCTTTCTGGAACATAAACGCCCAGCTTCTCAGCAGCCTTAGACCATGCTTTCAAATGTGCCTCCGAAGAGTCTACAAGAGTACCATCCATATCAAGCACTATTGCTTTAAACTTCAAAGTTGACACCATGAAATTGTACCATATCCGCGGTTATAAAAATCCATTGAGTACGAGATAAATGCATCGCTTCACTTGAAGCCTAACCTTATTAAGGACTCTAAGCTATACTATCTTAGCTAGGTTTTCAACCAATTTAACATACTTATCCAGTAGATTCGAATATTTTACATGGTTTTCCATATTAGGCTTAAACCGCTCCCTTATCTTAACCACTTTACTCACTATCTTCTCTATTTCTCCCCCTGTACAGCCCCACATAGCCAATATAGCTGAACCAACGGCGGAATTTGGCTCTTCAACTGCGTAAACGTCTTTACCTGAAACGTCAGCTATGATACTCATAAATAGGTCATTTCTAGAAGCACCCCCACTCACCCTAAGATCGTACACTTTAATCTTCGTCACCTCCTCTACAGAATCCAGCATAAGTTTAAGCGCTAAAGCAGACCCCTCCAACATACTTCTAAAGATAACACCCGGATTTGCCGTGATTTCTGAAAGCCCGATGAAAAATCCTCTGACACTAGGATATGTCTTCGGCACTCTTACGCCATACCATTCTGTACATGCAATTAGACCCTCGCAACCCGGTGGAACCTTCCTAGCCATATCCGTGAGCTCCATGAGATTTTTACCTAAAAGTCTACTCATAGTGTCTAAAGCAGTTGTCCCTGCGTTTGTAAATCCTCCTGCTAGGAACAAATCGTTAACGTATGTTTTGTAGTAGAATCGTTGAAATGCGTCTGGTACGGGTTTATCAACGACTACGTGAACTGTCAAAGCTGTACCTATCGTTGCATTTGCTTGTCCAGCTTTTATGGCTCCTGAAGTTATATCTCCGGCGCTTGCATCTGTAACCCCATTTATCACAGGTATTCCACTCGGTAAGCCAGTTTCCACGCTTGCATTCTCCGTCACGTAACCTACTATTGAGCCTATGGGCTTTAACTCGGGCATAAAGTCAACTGGTACATTTACATCTTCATATGCCTCTTCAAGGTACTTTAAACGGTCTAAAAGCGCGTGAGATTTTCCGGCAGTGTTAGTAGAAGATGCGAATAATCCAGTTAATTTATAGACTATGTAGTCGCTTTCATGGAGTATTTTATAGATCCTTCCGTAGAATTCACAATGTTCTTTCATCCACATTATTTTAGGTAGAACTAGCTGAGGTGTTATTGGAAGGAAACTTTCAAATTCACGTGCTTTAGAGCTAGACTTTCTAAGCTCCTCCGCCTCTGTTACAGCTCTACTATCATTGTACATTATAAGGTTGTGCAGAGGGATGCCCGCCTCATCTACTGGCACAATCGTGCCGCTCGTAGCGTCAACGCAAACACCTTCAATTTTATCTTTAAGTTTAAGCCTCTTTAAACTATCGCATACCCTCTTCCAGAGCGCCAGTGGATCGCGCTCTACAAACCCAGCTCTAGGCTGATTTATCAAGTCGTAAACTGAAATCGAAACCTCTTCTTCGATGTTTCCTTCATCGCTTAACACGGTTGCTTTAATATTCTTAGTACCTACATCCAAACCTAGGAAGTACCTCATTTTAAATCAAACCCCTCTAAGAGTAACATTCTTCCAATCCAGAATTAATAATTTCTCCTCAACATTGCAGATGGAGATTCGATGTCAGTTAAATTAGGTTGCCTGTAAAATCACGTTTTTATACTAGTCAAACTAATATTATGTGGGCGTTGCCTTCATGGGCATGAGTAAGGAGTGGTTTGAGGAGGAATTTTGGATAAAAACCTTCACAGCCAGTGTTGAGGAAATAGACCCCGATAGTCACGTTATATGTCTCTATTACATAACCCCAAGGGAAAATCTCAGCCTTCAAAGTGCTGCGATAAACCTTGTTGCTGAACAATCTATAGGAACGTGGACAAAAGTTGTAACGATAACTGATAGGGTATTGAAGTTAGCAGGTAAAGTCTTTCAAGTTGAGAAGTTAAATGGTGGAGGATTGGCAAAAGTGGCATTTCCTTTAGATTTATTTGATTTAGAAGCTGGCATTTCGCATATGCTTTCAATCATAGCTGGCAACTTGTTTGGAATAGGTGCTCTAAAAAATGTGAGATTGCTAGACGTAAGCCTACCTAAAGAATACGTTAAGATGTTTAAAGGACCGAAATTCGGCATAGAGGGTGTGAGGAGAATAATAGGCACTCATGGAAATCCAAGGCCTCACTTAGGTACGATAATCAAACCTAAAGTAGGCCTCAACCCCGCGGAGACGGCTAAAGTGGCATATGAAGCTGCCATAGGTGGTGTTGACTTCATAAAGGACGATGAAACGCTTACAAGTCAAAAGTTCAACCAGTTGGAAGAAAGAGTTTCTCACGTGATGAGTGTGCTCGATAAAGTTAAGGAGGAAACTGGTAGAACGGTGTTATATGCAGTTGATGTTACAGCGGATTTGAATAGATTGTGGAAGAACGTTGAGATAGCCCTCAGTAATGGTGCCAACTGCATAATGATAGATGTCCTCTGCACGGGTTACCCTGCTTTAAGGGAGTTGGCCGAAGATCCATCTGTTAAAGTTCCAATTCACGTCCATAGATGTCTACATGCTGCTATGACGAGAAACCCCGAGCACGGCATTCACATGCTCGTATTAGCTAAGCTCGTTAGGTTGGCTGGCGGTGATCAACTGCATACGGGGACTGCTAAGGGTAAGATGGAGAAACCCGGTAGCGGAGCGTTGAAGCAGCTTGAAAGTTTTTCCGGTCTTGCCGGAATTCGCTATATGAACGACTTTCTGAGAAGTGACTGGTATGGTCTTAAATCGACATTACCCGTAGCCTCCGGTGGGATACATCCAGCTTTAGTTCCCGCAAACCTACAACTGCTAGGCTTTCCAGATATTCAGCTGAATGCCGGGGGAGGCATCCATGGGCATCCGATGGGGACTAAAGCTGGCGCAACGGCTATGCGACAGGCTATGGAGGCATTTATGAATAACATCCCCTTAGGAGAGTATGCTAAAGACCACGTTGAGTTGCGAAAGGCATTAGAACATTGGGGTACGAAATTCCTCTCAGAAGAATAACGCTTATTGCTCTCTCATCAAGAGATGTGAATTATGAGCGATGTTAAACTATGGTTCGGCGTAGACTATTACCCTGAACACTGGCCTGTTGAAAGAAGAGTTTTAGACGCCAGCCTCATCAGTGGAGCTGGATTCAATGTTGTTAGGCTTGCAGAATTTGCATGGTGTAGACTTGAACCTTCACCAGGTAAGTTCAACTTCCAGTGGCTTGACGATGTTATAGAACTTTTATCAACTAAAGGCGTTAAAGCGATATTGGGTACTCCAACAGCAACTCCTCCGCCTTGGCTTGTAAAAAACCACCCAGATATTTTGCCAGTGAGCTTTAAAGGCTATAGGATGCCCCCTGTCGCTAGAAGACACTACTGTCCAAATAATCCAAACTACATTAAAGCTTCTGAAAGAATCGTAAAAGCCATGGCTGAACACTACAGGGATAATCCAAACGTCATAGGGTATCAGATAGATAATGAACTGTCTCTTGGCAACGAATACTGTTACTGTGAACACTGCATTACACTTTTCAGAAATTGGCTTAGAGACAAGTATGGATCTATAAACGAACTCAATAAAGCCTATGGAACAATATTTTGGAGCCATGAGTATAGTGATTGGGATGAAATACATCCCCCCAATCCACCATTCGATGAATGTAACCGGGGACTAAGCTTAGACTGGTTTAAGTTTAGGTCAGAGTCTTTTGTGAATTTCCTCAAAATACAGGTGCATATACTGAAGTCTATAAGCCCTGATAAGAGGGTGACGACAAACCTCATGGGGCTTTTCCCAGGCATAGACTACTACGATCTCAGTAAAAACTTAGACTTCCCATCGTGGGATTGCTATCCAAAGTTTGCTAGACCACATTACGACCCCGCCTGGATATCCCTACTTCACGACGCTACTAGATGCATGGGTGCGGGAAACTTTTGGGTCATGGAGCTTCAGGCTGGGCCAACTGATGGTTATGCTGGAAATCCGATAGGTGTGACGCCTGATCCAGGTGAACTGAGGAAATGGCTCTATCAGTCGATTGCCCATGGAGCTGAAGGCGTCGTTTACTTTAGATATCGAACGGTATGCTTTGGCAAAGAGCAGTATTGGCACGGCATTTTAAACCACGATGGTGAAGTGAATCGTAGATATCTGGAGGTGAAGAAAGTTGGTGAAGAGCTGAGGAAAATCGGCGAAGTCTTAGTCGATGCTAAATATGAGAGTGAAGTTGGGCTTATATTTTCATATGATTCTCTCTGGGCTACATTAATCGAAGATAAGTATTACACTACAAGCTATCATGAACAGGTGCTAAACGCATATAAGGGCTTCTGGAGTCAAGGCGTAAATGTAGATGTAGTACCTCCAGATGGAGAATTTACAAAATACCGAGTATTGTTAGCTCCATTCCTATACTTAACGAGTAAAAGTCTTATTGAAAAGCTTAAAAGCTACGTAGAGGGCGGAGGCTTACTCATAGCGACGGCTAGGACCTCAGTTAAGGACGAGTTCAACCAGGTATATTCAAACGGTCTTCCAGGTGAACTTAAAGATTTATTCGGTCTACGGGTGACAGATTATACCTCAATTCCACCTGGAAGAGAGGCTAAGATATCCACTCAGTATGGGTTGATATCTGCCTCAAGTTGGCTGGAAGAGTTGACTGTAACGTCCGCCCAAGTCTTAGGGGTTCATGATTATGAGTGGTTTAAAGGAAAGCCCGGTCTAACAGTCAACCGTTATGGTAAGGGTTACGCTGTATACATTGGTTGCTTTCTAACTCAAGATGCGTCTGAACTTATAGCTGGTAAAATCGTTGAAAGAGGGTTTGTTAAACCTCCCGTTGGACTTAGAGGTGAACCAGTTGAACTAGTGTCTAAGAAAGGCCGTGATTACAGAGTACTGTTCCTGATAAACCATGATCCGAGGAGTAAAACAGTAGAATTAGACTTCGGCGGCGTCTTAGATGTCAAAAGTCTCCTCAGAGATTTTCATGTAGAAGGTAAAACCGTAAAGCTTACGCTTAACCCACATGATGTTGAAATACTCTACTTTAAAGACTAGCGCAACCCATGGTAGTCGAAGAGCGAAGCCTTATCTTTTCAGTAACCTAATTATGATTAAAGTGGTATGAGCCAAATCATAATTGGATTGGATATTGGTACTGGCGGCTGTAAAACGGTAGCATTCGACGTTAACGGTCGTATAGTCGCAGAAGCGTTTGAAGAGTATCGAGTCTACCATCCTCAAATGAACTGGGCTGAACAAGACCCTGAAGAATGGTGGAAGGCGACTAAACTTGCTTTGAAAAAGATCACTTCTAAAATACCGTCTGAGAATATAATCGGCATCGGCTTAACTTCTCAAAGAGAAGCGTTTGTCCCAATAGATAAAACTGGAGAAAAACTTTACAATAGCATAATATGGCTAGATATGAGGGCTATCCCGCAAAAAGATGAGATTGAAAAGCTGATCTCCCCGGAGAGAGTTCTAAAAATAGCCGGCGTTCCAGTCGATCATATTTTCTCAGCCGCGAAGCTTCTATGGCTTAAGGAAAATTTGTCAAATGTATTTCAAAAAATAAACGTCATTCTATTCGCTAAAGACTACATAGCGTTTAAGCTATGTGGGACTAAGACAACTGATCGCAGTATGGCTTCGCGTACGATGTTATTCGATATCCATAAACTTAAATGGTCTGACGAAATATGCGAATCCTTAGAAATACCCATGGATATACTTCCAGAGGTTAAGGGGTCTTGGGAGGTGGTAGGTGAAGTCGGCAGTAGCGCTTCCGAGCAGACAGGCCTACCGCTAGGAGTCCCGATCGTCTCTGGCGGTGGAGACCGCCCCTGTGAGGCGTTAGGTGTAGGTGTGTATGTGGAAGGCGATGTAAATATAGGTACCGGTACTGGAACTGTTTTTGAAGTCCCCTTATCCAAGGCTAAGCCTGACCCTAAAGGCTTGATTGACTGTTGTTGCCACGTTGTACCGAGTACGTGGGAGTATGAAGTAATAATAAATGCTACAGGTGAATCTTTAAGGTGGTTTAGAGATAACTTCGGCTATGAGGAGGCATATAAGGCTAGGGAGGAGAACATATCGCCTTACGTGCTTTTCGATAGAATTGCAGCAAATGTGTCTCCAGGAGCCGGAGGCCTCTTCTACTATCCATACCTATGGGGTGCTAGAGCTCCTAAATTTGACCCCTTAGCTAGGTCAGCGTTCATAGGGTTTACACACGCCCATAGAAAATCTGACTTTATAAGAGCAATACTCGAAGGTGTTGCTTTTCAATATTCTGAAACCCTACAGCTTGTTAGAGGACTTGGAGTAGATGTTAGAAGAATTACCATGACTGGTGGTGAAGCTAAGAGCAACCTATGGAATCAGATAAAGACCGACGTTCTAGGTATGAGTCTACACGTTCCTGAAGTGCTCGATGCTGCAGCTCTAGGGTCCTGTATACTCGCCAGTGTAGGCGTAAAAGTATACGCGGACTTCAAAACAGCGGTAGCTAAAATGGTTAGAATATCTAAAACCTATAATCCAAATCCAAAGGCTCATAGTGAATACGCTAAACTAATTAAAGCATACCAAAAGGTGTATGAACACTACAGGGAATGCTTCAAAATACTAGCCGAACTATCCACGGCTGAAAGCATGTAATAAAAGCCTCCGCTCACAAAAACTCCAACAGCAATGGGAAGATGCAACGTAGCAATGAACGGAGAAGTCGTAGCGGTATTAAACCTTCAGATGTGGAAGCCTGTCCCCAAAGATTCCTCGATGGAGTAATTGAGGGTTGAATAGGGGATGAAACGCTACGAATCCCCTACTTAACCCAGAACCCGAACTGAGCTCAAGATATTTTATAAACACGTTGGGGTCGACATCAGATAACTATCAGTAGAAACATATTTTAAAGCTGTGGGAAAAATACAGAGGAAGACGCTTCAAATCGCAATAAAATACCCACTTTTTCATCGTTAAACTAACCATAAATACCGGAGCTGGCTTTCAAACATTTACTTAGAAATACAGCTTGCATAGCTTAGCTGTTACGCTTCATATACATCCCAACCCTTACTGCACATTCTCTATTGAGCCCTGTTTTATGGTTGAATCAACTTTATGAGGCTTACTGCCTCTACAGTTTCGCCTGCCATTTTTCTCAGCTTAGCATCTTCAGTTACTAGAGTAAGGTTTTCTCTCTGCGCTAAGACGAGGTAGGAGGCATCATATACTGTTAAGCCTGTTTCCATAGCTGTTCTAAACACTCTACCCTCTATTCCCTTGACATCTATGGTGTTCAGATATCTTAGAAGCTGAGCGAATACGTCTACTAGATTCTCTGCCTCCCTACTACTTATCTTTTTTAAGACGTTTGATTCCTTCCACAAGGCATTCAATACTTCATATATGGTTAAACTTTGTATATAATTCCCCGCCAGAACACTGATCTTCTTAAGCTTCATAGCGAGAATTATAGAGGATGCGTCGAATAGATAGGTCAAAAGTCTCACCTAGTCTCCCGATCCTCCCTTATAATTCTCGTAACTTCATCTAAATCTATCTTCTCAAGAGTTTCGCTCATCTCCTTCAGTTTCTTCTCCAACTCCTCTAACTCTCTCTTCATAACCCACTCCTCAAGAGACTTCCTCAAGACCTCAGAAATGTTCACGCCTAAAGCCCGAGCCCTTTCAACGAGTTCTTTCCTGACTTTTGTAGAGACCGTTATATAACTACTCATAAAGACCACCTAAAATTACTACATCTTAGTAGGTATAAACCTTTACCCTAACAAGCCGCGTAGGAAGCTTGTAAAATAAGACGTTAGTTAGATGTAGCAATCTATTTAAGCCGTTAAACTACCAGTTCAAATGAATAAATTGGAGCTATTTCATGGAAAATTTCCATAGCGAAATCGTGGAAAAATTAACAATTGAAGCAAAAAGCCTACATTATTAGCCGTTAAAAAGCAGTATTTAAGTTGGGCTTCTAGTTGTATAGAGCTTGTAGGCTTCTACTATATTTGATACTTCGAAAACCTCTACGTCGAATCCTTGGCTTTTAAGATAATCTTTTAACGATACTTCTTTAGGCACATAGCGAATTATCTTGAAACCTGGTAGAATCTCCTCCTCTTTCCTTTCGTAGATGACTATTCTACTCTGTCCCCTCGGCACTATGAAGAGTTTAGCCCCCTTCTTAGCAACCGCTAAAGCTTTTTCAGCTATACCTCCAACCGCCCCTATGGAACCATCTGGATTTATAGTTCCGGTAGCGTAGACTCTATTTGAAATGTCTTCATGTCTAAGGGCGGCTATAATAGCTACCGTTATAGGTAATCCGGCACTCGGTCCGTCTACAACTTCCACCTCTTCCTCACCTTTAATCGTAACTATAACATCTACAGCCGTTAAATTCAACCCGGTATATGCTTCAGCCACTGCCACTGCTATACGGGTACTCGTCTGAAGATCTATACCTATTCTAGGCTCTGTATTGACCAATATTCGCCCCTTCCCATCCCTAAGCTCAATTTCAGCTTTAAGCGTCACACCCTCATAGTACGCCGTGAAGAAGTCTTTATAGACCACTTTAACGGCGACTATGTTTACGTCCGCCTCTCCGATTAAACCTCCGGTGGAGACGGGACCTTGATAATACGTTTGGTTTTTGTAATATTCAAGTTGTCTCCTAGTGATATCTAAAATGTTTCTAAGGTTTTGAACTTCCCTAGATAGGTTTTCATTTTGAGTAGCAAGATTGTTAAGCTCTTTTTCAAGTCTTGCAATATAGGACTTGAAGTTTACGATCATTACCGCTAGATAAACGTTTAAAACAACGCTCACTATGAGAAAGACGGCTAAAAGTGCTTTACCATTAGAGTTTTTCACAATGAGTTTTCAAACAATTCACCTATTTTTACTTTTTTTTACTTTATTTTACTTTATTATGAAGATAGTTAATCAGACTAGTAAGGTAAATTGAGTGATGGCTCAGTCGCCCATCTATGAAACCTCTATTTCAATAAAGGCCTCTTGATTAAATGCTTCAGCCGGCTTATCTTAAACAAGCCTAGGATACCTTGGAAAAATAATATAGTCTAACTTATGTAACCCATCTCCCTAAGCTTATCTAGCACTAGTTCAACGGACTCATGTACGGTCAGTCTATCGGTTTCAACCGTTACTTCGGGTTTTAGAGGTTCTTCATAGAATGTCTGAACCCCCGGCAAGGTTTTGACGACGCCTTGCAAGGTCTTCTTATAGAGTCCTTTAGAGTCTCTCTTCATACAAACGTCTAAAGGACATTTAACGTAAACCTCTAAAAACTTCGGTATTTGTTTTCTAGCGTTATCCCTGTAAGTCCTCTTATTGCCAGTAGCATCTATAATCACGTTAACACCGTTTCTAGCGAGCAATTTAGCTATGTAAACTATAACGCTATAAAACCAGTCTCTCTCCTCCTCACTATAGACTGGTTTAGGTGTTAAAATTTTTCTAAGCTCGTCAGATTCCAACACTTCAACGTTTAAACCCATCACTTTAAGCTTCTGAACAACACCGTTAGCTAGTGTGGATTTCCCACTAGACGGCAGACCTGTGATCCACATAACCCATCCTTCGGTTGACATGCATAATCTAGATTTACTCTTACCTCAACTTTCATTTAACTTTTAGACAATAGCATAGTTGTTGAACAATTGACGTAAGCTCCAAAAGTTTATGACACACTATGCTCTAAAGTGTTTTTGATGAGTTCAGAAGAGCATAAACTTAAAGCTCCTAAAAAGATCAGGTTTGCTCTAGTCACCTGTAGTAGCTCTAGGTTTGAATCCCTTAAACAAGGCAAACCCTTTAAAGATGAATCTGGAGACCTAGCTGAACAGATGGTTAAATCAGCTGGTTTCTCCATATCCTATAGAACCCTCGTCTCAGATGATCCTACTACAATCAGACGAATCGTTGAAGAGCTATGTTCTAAGCCGGATGTAGACGTAATAGTCTTATCTGGAGGTACAGGTTTAACGCCGAAGGATTTGACGGTTGATGTAGTTAAACCTATGTTTGAAAAAGAAATCCCTGGATTTGGAGAAATCTTCCGCATTTTAACGTTCCAAGAAGAAGGGTCAATAGCCCTATTGTCGAGGGCTACAGCAGGAGTCTGTAAGGGAAAAGCTGTATTCATTCTACCGGGTTCGTCTAAAGCTGTTAAACTGGCCTTTGAACGTCTCATAATTCCAGAGGCGGCTCATATAGTCCTACACATAAGAGGTTTGGGTTAAATGGTCAATAGACTTAGGTCTTATTAGGCTTAAACCGTCTACGGATTTTAAGAGCATTGGATGTTACGGGTATTTAATAGGCTCTAACTTTCCAACGCGCCATTACGTTGAGGCTTTGAAATTTAAATACTAGGTGGGAGTATTGTTGAGTCTTAGGATGTAGGCTATGATCGAAGGCCCTAGAGCCGCTAGAGTAGAGGAGCTTCCACAGATAGTTGAGCTTACGAGTTGGATCTTTGGGTTTAAAAAGCACAGCGTCTACTTGGATAAGGTTTTCCCCCCACGTCCTCTGTGAAGAGAATATTGAAAATTTAAGAGTCATTGTATCTGATGGAAAAGTAGTCTCTCACCTAGCCATCTGGGAGGGGTGGCTTCACTTTTACGGTATTTGGCTTAAAGTAGGTCTTATTGGATGCGTGTGTACTCACCCAGACTACAGGATGAAGGGTTATGCCTCATCCTTGGTTAAAGATGCTTTTGCAAAGTTATACAGAGACCATGTGGACTTCGTCATGGTTTCAGGTGCTAGGTCGCTTTACAGTAGAGCTGGTTGCGTAGAGGCTGGCATAATCTACAACTACTATGTTCCACTCAATACGCTTAAAGACTTGGCTACAAGTTTGGACGAATTGAAAGTCGAATCTTACAGTGAGGATAAAACTTCAGATTTAATTGAACTATATCAAAGGGAGCCCATCAGGTTTAGGAGAAGCTTTGAAGAGTTTAAGTTGTTTGCGGATAGAGTCTTTTTAGCTGAAGTTGAGGCATTAAGTATATCCGTGTCGTATAGAATGAATAAACCAACTTCCTATGTGGCGCTCGTTAAAGGATTTTTTAACAATTTAACGGTTGTTGAGTATGCAGGATCTAGAATTGACGTTCTTAAAACGCTCTACGATGCATCTAAAGACCTTAAAGTTGAGTACGTTAGATTTCCTATTCCATATGGAGACTGGGAGCTCATAACTCTTTTAGAAGGCTCAGGTTTAAAACCTAAAATTTCTCAAGCTCCTGCAAGCCTAGCCATATTAAATCCAGCTATTTTCGCGAATAAAATACGACCCTATATTGAGGAGAGGCTTGGCGTTAAAGCCAATTTTAAAGTTGTTACTCATAATGACGGTGGGCTTGAAGTTTACATGTTTGGGGAGTGTGCAAGACTTAGAGATCCTAAAGCATTTACTACGCTTGTATTCGGTAGACCTGAGACCGTCCACAATCAAGATACTATTGAGTTCGACTATACATCGATCCCTAAAGCGTTTAGAAAAGCGTTTCCAATACCATCTTTTAATTATGGATTAAACTACTTATGATATATTATGATGTCAGAAATAGTTTAACTTTAAAATAGTTGTAACTATCTCTCAACTTTAGACCTAACTTGAGGGTTATGTTTCTTGGAACAGCTGTATCTGAGGGTTGGCCAGCCGTTTTCTGCCAATGCCAATACTGTATCAAAGCCAGAGAGATTGGCGGCAAAAACCTACGGTCTCGTGCTTCAGTTCTATTTAATGATTATCTTAAAGTAGATTTTCCCCCAGATACATACATGCACGTATTAAAGTACGGGTTGGATTTGGGAGCATTAAAATTTCTCTTGGTGACACATTCTCATAGAGACCACTTCTACGCTGATGACCTTGAGACTAGAAGAAGTCCATTTGCTTATGTTAAACACGGAGTCCCGTTGAAAGTTTATGGTAATGAAATCGTCTACGAGAAAACGATTAAAGTGGCTCATCCCGAAGCCGTATCGCCTGAAATCGTTAAACCCTTTAAACCTTTAAAGCTCGACTACTATGAAGTTGAAGCTTTACTTGCTAACCACGTACATTCTGAGGAGTGTTTACTCTATGTAATATCCACTGGTGACGTTTCCGTTTTCTATGGGCATGACTCAGGCTGGTATCCCGATGAGACTTGGAAAGCACTTAAACGTAGAAAGTTTTCCCTGATCATAATGGATTGCACATGCATAATCAAAAACTGCGTAAACTACCACATGGGTGTTGAGACGATGGTTAAAGCTAGAAACCGTATGATTAATGAGGGTATAGCAAACGGGGACACCATTTTCATAGCTACTCATTTTTCACATAATGGTGAACTTCTACATCATGAACTTGAAGAGAAACTTAAGCCGTATGATATCATCCCAGCCTATGACCGTATGTGCATTAAACTATAACTAGACTTCTCACGCAGTTAAGCCTTCCCACCCATTATATGTAACATTTCATTGAGAAATAACTTCCTTAAAGATAAAATTAAATTCTAATATCAACTATTTTGTTTGGGTGTATAGTTTGCTCGCCGCCGTTTTGAGGAGGCCGTTTAAAATCGAGCTTATGGATGTTCCAAAACCCGAGCCTAAACCAGATGAAGTCCTTATAAAAGTTGACGCATGCGGTATATGTGGAAGCGATATACACTACTTCCAAGGTAGAAATCCCTGGGCATTACATACATTAGGCGTCGATAAGGCAAATCCGCCTGACATGATATTGGGGCATGAAATCTCAGGTACCATTGTAGATGCGGGTGATGAGCGTTTCAACTATAGGATAGGTGAACGGGTGGGTGTGATAGCCTATAAAGCCTGTGGTAGGTGTAGGTTCTGCAATGAGGGGAGGCATAACATTTGCGCAGACGTTTTACACATCGGTCATGATGAAGCTTGGGGTTTCAGCCCTTCACCTGGAGGTATGGCTGAATATTGTACAGTATGGGAGGATAAGGCAGTTACGCTAGATTGGCCTGTAAGCTCAGAAGAAGCCTCCCAATTAGATGGTTTAGCCGTTGCAGTTCACGCCTCTTATAGGGCTGGGATTAAACCGGGCTATAGGGTAGCAGTTATAGGTTCGGGACCTATAGGTCTCATGGCTTTTCAGACGGCTAAAGCTTTCGGTGCTTCTGAAGCCTTCTGTATAGATGTATGGGATACTCCTTTAAGTGTAGCAGAGAGCCTTAATGCCGATTATGTTGTAAATTCTTCTAAAGTAGACGTAGTCGATTATGTACTTTCCAAAACTGGCGGATTTGGCGTTGAAGCCGTGATCAACACTGTAGGCTCACCTGAAACCGTTCTACAGGGTTTGAAAATGCTTGCTAGAGGAGGAGTACAGGTTTTACTGGCAGTCTCTACTGAAGTCGTTCAATTAGACCTTCGGCTTCTAGCTGGCGAGCGGGTTCTAACGGTCTCCTCCAATAATCTATATCCTGAATACCACTTGGCTTTAAACTTACTTAAAACTGGCAGAGTTAAGGTTAAACCCATCATAACACATGTATTGCGGCTTACTGAAATCGAAGAGGCCTTCCATATAGCTTTAAACAAGGAAAAGTATGGTGCTTTAAAGGTAGTGGTTAAACCTTAGCAGTAATAAAAGTTTATATGTATTTCTGTATTCTTGTATTTTTGTATGAGCAGTTTAGATGACTTCAAGAAGAAAATTGAAGAATTTAGGAAAGAGATGAAAGATAGATGTGAAAATGTCCTTAAGAGGTATGAAAAGTCTTTGGAGGGGTTTAAAAAAGCAGATCTAAACGTTTCTAAGGATAAACTCATAGACCTTTACTTAGACGTTAAAAGATTGAGGATAAACTTTAGACATGAGCTTCAAAACCTCTACACAGACTTCAGAGAAACCATCCACAATTTTAGGAGAAGTCTTAGAGAACTTGTCCATACTCTTCCGAAAGAATACGCTGAAAGAGTTTATGAGATTAAAAGCATGCTTGCAGAAGCGGCTGATGACCTTGAGGTATACTTACACTTATTCCGAGATCTAGAAGCATCCTTTAAAGAATTTGAATCCCGTATTAAAGGCTTCCTGATCACGGAAACCCCTCCTCTAGCTCCATCAGTCTTCGTAAAGATAGACACTTTAACTGAAGCTTTGGAGGATGCTTTAAAAGAAGTCTTTTCATCGACGGAGAAAATAGTATCTAAAGCTACTGAAGTCGTTTCTTCGATTAGAATTCCCGAATCTGATGCTAAACTTATAAAGCTCCTAGTTGATGCAGGTATATTTAGAAGTAGGAATGAAGCTTTAGCTTATTTTGCACATAAAGGTATTGAAGCCAGTAAAGATTGGCTCAATAGAGTCCAAGAAAGGCTTCATAAGATTAGGGAACTTCAAGAAGAAGCTAGAAAAGAACTTGAAGAAATATTTAAAGAAGATTTGGATCAAAAGAAGAATGAGTAAACATTTATTCCTTAAGAGTATCTAAGAATTTACTAGAAGATGAGCTGGTACCTCGTAAGACCAGATGCGTTAACAGTTCTTAAAGACGAAAAGGTTCTACGGTCGTTAAATAGATATTTTAAGGTTTTCAGAGACAAGCTTCCAGCCAAATTTTTAATAGCTAAGAGAATAGAAGCGGTTTTCGATGAAAGCGATTCATTGGATAGGCTTTGGGCGCTACATGATAAATTAACCGTTGAATACTACCGCGTTGAATCTAAGATAGATAAAGGGGATATATCTCTTGAAGACCTTGGAGAACCTAAACGAAGTTACCTAGACCTTAAAGTTGAGATCGCTAAGAGGCTTTTAAAGTCTTGCATATTCTGCGAAAGAAAATGTAAGGTTAACCGTCTGGAAGGTAGACTTGGCTATTGTAGATGTGGATATATGTTTCTACTGTCTTCAGCTTTCCATCATCTAGGTGAAGAGCCGGAGCTTGTTCCAAGTGGGACCATCTTCTCGCTGGGATGCAACCTCACCTGTTTACACTGTCAGAATTGGACGATCTCTCAGCACATGGAGCCTGGTGAACCCATAACATCTGAAGAGCTTGCTGAAATCATCACCCGGCTTAGGCGTGAAGGCTGTAGAAACTGCAATATGGTCGGTGGCTCTCCAACCCCTTGGTTGCACGCATGGCTTGAAGCGTTTAAATACGTTAAACTGAATGTTCCAACTGTCTGGAATAGTAACAGCTACTATAGTGTTGAAACGGCTAAGCTTTTAAAGGGTTTCATAGACGTGTACCTTCTGGATTATAAGTATGGCCGAGATGATTGTGCCGTTAGAATATCAAATGCTCCAAATTATGTAGAGGTTTGCAGTAGAAACCATTTAATAGCTTCAGAGAGCGGTGAACTCATAATAAGAGTTCTCCTGCTTCCAAACCACATAGAATGTTGTGGAAAACCGATTCTCAAGTGGATTAGAGATAACTTAGGTGAGTACGTTAGGGTTAACATCATGGACCAGTATAGACCGCACTGGAGAGCTAATGAAGTCCCAGAGCTCCGTAGACGCCTTACGCATGAAGAATATAATGAGGCTTTAGAATATGCTAAATCAATAGGGCTTTCAAACCTCGCTTAAGTGAAATTTAAACGCTTTCAAACACCTTAGCACACCATTTATTCTTCCAACTCCTCCATCCCGTTTTAACGTACTTCTCCCTTAACTCTGGTTTTTCTCTAACCCATTCTAAAAGAAAGTGAAACCTCCTTCTAGGGTCTTCTTCATCAAGCTTTAACCCTATTTTCCCAAGTGTTTTTAAGAACATCTGCTCCGCAAGTTTCTGCGTTTCCCCGACTATTTTAGCTGGAGTAATCAAGTATCCTTGTTGAGAAAGGCTTCTCCTAGCTTTGGAAAGTAAAAAGCCCGTACAAATACGTATCTCCTCGTCTTTGCGGACGTTGAGGTTCTTTAAACCATTCTCTACAATCTCTACAGCCTTATCTAAGTACTGTTTGGTTTTAAACTTAGGCTCTTTAAAAAATTCTACGGGTATTTCACCCGCATAGTACTCGTCTGTTTCAACTCTTCTGACTACTACTACACATCCTCCTACTAAATCTCCCCACCCAGCATCATCTACCTCAATTGTCATTATACAGTTACCTCTTCACCTATTCTTAGGACTTTAACGTTATACCCCCTCTTCTCAGCCTCTCTCTTAAATATCTCAGGATTTACCCTTACCTGTGGAAAAGTATCATAATGCATGGGTATTGCAAGCTTAGGCTTTAATATGTCTAAAGCCTTTAAAGCCTCATTTATGTTCATGGTGTACGTTCCACCTATAGGTATCAGTAATACGTCTATACGCTCTATGGGTTTAACACCGTTGAGGTAGCAATCTCCTAAATGTACGATCCTCTTCCCCTCAAACTCTACGATATAACCCGTAGGGTACTTACTCTGATAGTGGCTTGCAGGGATCATTTCAACGTTGACTCCATCTATTTCCCTCTTCTCTCCCACCCGCATTACTATTGCCCTAGGATACCCACATACTGGTGTAACGATGATTTTAGCCCTCGGAAATCTATCTATGAAAGACTTGTCAAAGTGGTCAAAGTGTTCATGTGTCACCAAAATTATATCCGGCTCTCCCTCATACTTAGGAGCTAGATTATTACCCGTAAAGTAGGGGTCTATAAGTATTCTCTTACCATCTGATATTTCAAAACACGCATGGCTGAGGTACTTAATCTTCACACTATCACCATAATATGATCTACTCGATAAAAAATATAACTTTACCTATCTAGGTCTTCTAAATAAGACTTAGTGCATTGAATCCTCGTGTAAAGCGTGCTCTACCTTGAAAGCTCTTCAAATAGACTAGAATTTCATACGTTTGTCAGAAACCACATAACTTAAATACTTAATCTAAATAGTAAGGTTAAAATACTGCCAATCGTCTTTCATATATGAAACGTTTTCAGCGTTTTAAGTAAGCACTGGGGGTTCTCAGCTTGTATGATGGTTTCAAAGTATTGAAAACTGGTACGACAACCATAGGTTTAGTTTGCAAAGATGGGGTTGTCTTAGCTTCGGATACGAGGGTTACGATGGGGTTCACAGTAGCCCATAAGAGAGGCCGTAAAATATATCAAATAGACGACCATTTAGCCATGACTATAGCTGGAACTGTAGCTGAAGGCCAGAACGTTGTGGACATGCTTAGGTTCTACGCTAAATTGTATAAGGTTGAACGCAATAGACCTATGCCCGTAAGTACTGCATCAAGATTAGCTTCACAGATACTCTATAGTAATAGGTTCATGCCCCTTTCCGTTCAGGCGATAGTTGGAGGAGTGGATGAAACTGGCCCACACATATATGCTTTAGACCCATTTGGAGGTGTTACGGAGGAGAAGTACTTTGCAACTGGATCGGGCTCTCCAATAGCTATGGGTGAGCTTGAGACGAATATTAAAGATGGTTTGACGGTTGAAGAAGCACTTCCTCTAGTAGTTAAATCTCTTAAAGCTGCTATGCGTAGAGATATTGCCACCGGGGATAATATAGATATTATCATAGTGGACTCTAAAGGCTTTAAAGAACTCTCTGAAGACGATAAAGCTAAACTTATGGCCAGTGTTTAGTTGCAATTTAATAGACGATGGAAAATTTAGGTGTTTAATTGTGAAAAAGCAGTTTCAAGACCCGTTATCTAAAATAAGGGAAATAGTTCTATCTAAAATTCCGGAGGATGTTGCAGTAACTAGGATAAACTTTGAAGGTTCCAAGCTCGCAATCTACGTTAAGAAGCCTGAGGTTCTACTAGTAGATAAAAGCTACATAATTTCCGACATCGTTGAAACTATGAAGAGGCGGATTGTAGTTAGATCCGACCCATCTGTTAGAGCACCTAAAGAAGAGGTTAAAGCAGTCATAAGTCAAGTGATTCCCGAAGAAGCAGGCGTAGAAAACATCATTTTCGACGATGTACTAGGCGAGGTTATAATAGAGGCCAAGAAGACTGGTTTAGCCATAGGTAAGGATGGCTCTCTCCTACAAGAAATCTTAAGAAAGACGAAATGGATACCTAGAGTTCTTAGAACGCCGTCGACACCTTCAAAGATAATCGCCAACATTAGACATGTACTCTACACTGATACAAAGGAGAGGGAGAGGGCTTTAAGAGAGGATGGTGAGCGGATATTCAGACCCTTAATTTTTCCTGTAGATGAGGTTCTACTGATACCTCTCGGAGGATTTAGAGAAGTCGGTAGATCTGCAATATTAGTTAAAACTAAAGAAAGCTCTATATTGGTAGATTGTGGTATAAATCCGGGTGCATCTAAGCCGAATCAGATGTTTCCATATTTAGACTTTGACTGTTTAGACTTCGATTCTCTCGACGCCGTAGTTGTAACGCATAGCCACTTAGACCACTGCGGCGCCATCCCGCTATTATATAAATATGGGTATAAAGGTCCAGTCTACTGTTCTGAACCCACTTTAAGTCTCATGGTTCTTGTTCAACTCGATTATTTAGACGTTGCTGCTAAGGAGGGCGTAATTCCTCCATATAGTCAGAGAGACGTTAGAGAAATGATTCTACATACTGTAACGCTCAGATATGGCTATGTAGTAGATATAGCTCCAGATATTAAGCTCACCCTATGGAATGCTGGACACATACTCGGCTCTTCAATAGCCCACCTACATATAGGTGAGGGCCACTATAACATTGTAATAACAGGAGACTTCAAAAACGGTAAAACAATGCTCCTAGATGCGTCCTCGACAAACTTTCCAAGAGTTGAAGCTTTAGTAATGGAATCTACATACGGCGGTGAAGAAGATGTTATGCCTCCTAGACAGGAAGTGGAAAAATCGCTCATCTCTACGGTAAATGAGACAATTGAGAATGGTGGAAAGGTTCTAATACCTACCCCAGCCATAGGCAGAGGCCAGGAAATAATGATAGTCTTAGACTCTTATATGAGGAAGGGTTTGCTTAAAGAAGTTCCAATATACATAGATGGTATGTTGAATGAAGCCACAGCTATTCACACAGCCTACCCTGAATATCTATCCCAAGAGCTTAGAGATCTTATTCTACGTGAAGACGTGAACGTATTTCAGTCTGAGCGCTTCACTCCTATTTCAAATCCAAATCAGAGGTTTGAAATAGCTGAAAGTGAGCCATCCATAATTCTGGCTCCATCTGGTATGATGGAAGGTGGGCCTGTGCTTGAATACTTTAGACTTATGTCTGAAGATCCAAGAAACACCCTCATATTCGTCAGTTATCAAATCGAAGGTACTTTAGGTCGTAGAATTAAAAATGGTTTAAAAGAAGTTCCTCTGATGTCTAAGGATGGTAAAGCAGATATTATTAAAGTCCAGATGAATGTTAAGTCTATTGAAGGTTTCAGCGGGCACTCCGATAGACGTCAGCTTCTCTCCTACGTTAAAAGACTATCACCTAGGCCTAAAATGGTCATCGTGTGTCATGGTGAAGCGCAGAAAACGCAAAACTTATCCTCAGCAATATCACACATCTTCAAGCTCCCAGCTATTGCTCCAAGAAACCTTGAGAGCATAAGACTTAGATGATGGCTTATTTGAGGTAAATTTGAAACCGGGTGTCAGAAATTTGAGGCCCTTCCTTTTAATAGACTTTCTTTATTCCACTGAACTTCATCCTTGATGCGTACTCTAAACGTTTAATTAAACGTCTTCTTCTAGATTTTTAGAAGATGGATTCAGAGTCTAAACCTCCAAGCGGTATAGCCTTCTTAGAGAATGGTAGAATTTTAGTTAAAGACAGCGATTATAGGAGTTTTCTAATTCAGAAAGGATATGGCGTTAAAGAAGGCAATTTTCTCATTTTAGCTGGCGAAGAGGCCCTTTATTTGATGAGTGAGGGTAAACTTAGAATTTTTGAAGCTGATCGTGAGCTTACATTGAAGGACGTTACCGAAAGACTCATCCCTACTGATCCAGACGTTTGGATTAGATTTTTAATATATAGAGATTTAAGAGATAGGGGGTATGTGGTCAGAAGAGGTTATGGGATTGGGTTGGATTTTCTAATGTATGAACGTGGAACATATGGTGAGCAACCTGCTAAATATTTGGTCATAGGGGTTTCGGAAGGTAAACCAGTTAAAATAGAAGATTTAATCAGAGTTACCAGACCTGATGTGTATTCGGATAAAGAGCTTCTATTGGCTGTTGTAGATCGTAGAGGAGAAGTAGTTTACTATAAGCTTTCCCAAGGTTTTAGCGAATCGCAACTAGATAAGTAATTCAGGCTATAACAGTTACTTTTAACCTTCTGGTAAATTTTAAGAGGCGGTTTTCAAATGTAGGCCATCATCTAATTTTTAAGCACTTTAACCTCTAGACATTTAAGTTAAGCCATAGATTGGAAGTGTAAAGTTATCGGTGGGGTTCACATCGACATGGTATACAATGACATCTCGGACACCCTCTACCATATTTCTCACAAACCGCCTTCTCTAAATCTATACTCATTAGATTGCAGAGGCTTAACAGCCAAGCTATCACATCAGCCGCTTCTTTAGCAACATCTCCTACTTCACCTTTAATCAAAGCGTCAGCTAACTCCCCCACTTCAGATATAAACCATATATAGGTTGCGGGAATCCCCATCTTTTTATCCCTCTCAAGATATATGTCTCCTATAAGCTTCTGCAATTCTCTTATGCTCATAACATCTAAAACCATATAATCAAAGTGCTGTAAAAATATTGACATCTACTTAAAGTAGAGGCCTTTAATTTTACACATTGAGTCTTTCGGTAAACTTGTTTTTGAACCTACCTATGAACCAGAAAGTTTATATTTTTCATTACAATTTATTGTAACGTTCCAGAAAATTGGAAGTGAAAACTTGAAAGAGATTATGGTGATCAAAGACGCTGAAGTCGCTAAGCTCTTAGCTGATGAAACTAGACGTCAAATATTGAACCTCTTAAAAATCAGAGAAATGTCTATAAATCAACTTGCTAAAATATTGGATAAGCCAGCCTCCTCTATCGACCATCATCTAAAGGTCCTGAGGGCTGCTGGTTTAATTGAGCTTGCCTACGAACGTAGACGGGGTAATATAATAGAGCGGTTCTATAGAGCTTCAGCTAGACATTATATCGTAAGTTACAGTTTAAGTGAGAAAGCCGAGTCTTCGGTTAAGGATTGGAATGAAAAGCTCTGTGGAGAGGTTGCATCGCTCATAGAAAGCTTTGGCTATAAGGTATCGGATATGACTAAGCTTACTAAGCTGATTGAAGAATTTAATGCTTCTAAAAGAATGGTTTTAGAGAACTTAGCCAGTAAGGATGTAAATCCCTCTGCTTTAAAACCTCCGACATCCTTCCTACTAATGGATATTTTAACCCATATAGAGCTCTACAGAAGTGAAAAATACCGTAGGCTTATGGATGAGCTTCTCTCCATAATCTCGAGGTGATATATATGGCTTATGGGGGTAAATCTGCTAAAAGAATTCTACCTAGGCTTTTCAAGTATCTCATAGCACATAAACTTCTCTTTACGATCTCGATGACGCTCGTAGTAGTGGGGGTTGTGGTAGACCTCCTCCTACCCTGGATCAGTAGAGGTATTGTAAATAACATCTTCATAGGGTTCGTCTCAAACATATGGCTTTATGCTGCAGCAATACTGGGTTTAACAGTCCTACATGGTGCTATCTTCTTCCTAAGAGACTACATATCGGGTCTAATGTCTCAGAAGATCAGCCATAATATGAGGTTACAGCTTTACAGGCATTTACAAGATCTATCCTATAGCTTCTTCGATAAAGTTGACGTTGGACAGATAATAAACCGTATCACAAGCGACATAGATACGATCGGTAACTTCATAAGCTCTAGTGTAACGCAATTGTTAAGCTCTATTCTGATGATTCTACTAATTTCCGCGATACTTATTTCAATAAATGTTTCAATGGCCTTAATATCAATATCCATTACAGTACCCTTCATAGTGGTAATATCCATGGTTTTCGCAAAATTCGTAAAACCCATATTCGACCGTAGATGGGTCGAACAGAGTAGATTAAACACCGTGGTTGCAGAATCCGTTTCCGGCTTCCGAGTAATCAAAGCACTTGGAATTGAAAATTGGGCTTTTACAAAATTCCAATCCATAAATAAGCAGGTTTACGACCTTAGTATGCGTTCTGAAAAGCTCGCCGCTCGGACATGGCCATTTCTAAACCTCGTTATTGGTGTAGCGTCTGCGATCGTATACCTATACGGAGGGTTGCGGTTTTTCAACAATGAGATAACGATAGGAGATCTAATAGCCTTCTCCATGTACTTAGGTTACCTCGTCTGGCCTATAATGTCCTTCGGCTTCCTATATGCAGACTATCAAAGGACAAGTGTATCCGCTGGAAGGGTTTTTGAAGCACTGGATGCTGAGCCTGAGGTTAAAGAAAAGCCCAACGCTATAGAGCTTCCAAATATTAAAGGGCATGTAGTCTTTGAAAACGTCGTTTTCGGTTATGACCCTAATAAGCCAGTACTTAAAGGTATAAACTTGGAAGTCCGACCTGGTGAGAAGGTTGCTCTGGTAGGGGTTACAGGCTCTGGTAAAAGCACTTTGATAAAGCTTATACCTAGGTTTTACGATCCCCAGAAAGGCCGTATTCTGATAGACGGTTACGATATAAGAGACGTTAAAATAGATTCTCTACGTAGACAGATAGGTGTTGTACACCAAGATATTTTCCTATTTCCAATAAGCATACGGGAGAACATAGCATACGGTAAACCCGATGCTACATACGAGGAGATTGAGAAAGCGGCTAAAATTGCACGTATCCATGACTTTATAATGAGTCTGCCTGAAAAATACGACACCATAATAGGGGAGCGTGGTGTAACGTTATCAGGTGGTCAAAGGCAGAGATTAGCTATCGCTAGAGCTTTAATCTTAAACCCAAAGATTCTAATACTTGACGATTCCACATCGAGTGTGGACTCTGAAACGGAGAAAGAGATATGTGAAGCTTTAAAAGAGCTCATAAAAGATAAGACCGTTTTCATAGTAACTCAGCGTTTATCTACTTTAAAACTTGCTGATAGAATAGTGGTCCTTGATGATGGACGCGTAGTTGAAGACGGCACTCACGATGAACTGATAGCTAAAAACGGATTATACGCTAAGATTTACGAATCCCAAATACTCGGGTCTAGGGGGGTGTAGAACAATGGTCTGGCATATTATGCATCATGCTGAAAGGGCTACGGATGAGAAGCCAGTTGAAGTTCCAACACCCACCCTAATTAAATGGCTTCTCAGGATTTTAGCACCGATGAAATTTACAGTTTTAGCAATAGTTGCAATTTCAATAGTCACCATAGGTTTAAACGTAGTAACACCGTATCTTAGTAAGTTAATAGTAGATAAGGGAATTATAGCTATGGATGTTAACGCATTGGTCTTCTATACTATTTTAGCAATTTTAGCCATCGCCGCAGGGGCTCTTCTAACGGCACTTAGAAGATATTTAACGGCTTACCTAAACCAGAGACTTTTATTCGATTTAAGACGTAGGACTTTTCAGCATTTAATGGAGATCGATGTACACTATGTAACTCAAAGACCATCTGGTAGGATAATATCCTTAGTCACTAACGATATAGCGGCGATAGGTGAAGTTGTCTCAATGGGTGCTATAGAATTCCTAGTAAGTGCATCTACGATAGTTGGTGCTATATACATGATGGCAATTATGCATCTGACACTTACACTAGCCGTTACATCGACAATACCTATAATGTTCCTTCTTACAAAGTTCTTCGCAAAGAAAGCTCGTGAAGTATTCAGAGAAACTAGGGTTAAGGTAAGCCAACTGACCAGTAGTGTTGAACAGAGCGTATCTGGCGTCAGGGTGGCTCAAGCATTTACAGAGCGTAGGCATATTGATGCTCAATCGTTTGAACGTATAAGTCGTGAGACGATGGCTACGAGGGTGAAGGCAATATTGATATCTTCACTCATACGTCCATCTTTAGACTCCATTAGAGCTCTATCTTTTGCAATACTGGTAGGTTATGGTGGTTTACTGATAGTTTCACACGAGTTTACTATAGGTGGGCTTTTAGCGTTTTACGGTTACACTGAGTCATTCTTCAGGCCTATAATGATGGTTGTAATGTTCTATACTACTCTTCAGTCTGCTCTAGCTGCTGCTGAAAGAGTTTACACTTTCCTAAATTCAGAGCCGGCCGTTAAAGACACCCCTTACGCTAAAGATTTGGAAATCCATGATGGTGAGATAGTTGTCGAAAACGTCAGTTTCAGTTATGGTTCAAACAACGTGTTTGAAAACATAAGCTTTAAAGTTAAAGCTGGGGAGATCCTAGCGATTGTCGGCCCTACAGGTGCAGGTAAGACAACGCTGGCAAACCTCATAATGAGGCTTTACGACCCCCAGAAAGGCCGTATATTGATTGATGGTCACGACCTTAGAGAATTCACCCTTAAGTCTCTACGTAAGGCTACAGCTTTAGTGCCTCAGGAGCCGATACTTTTCAACGATACGGTTCTCGAAAATATTAGAGCTGGATTTCCAGAAGCGTCTAGAGAACAAGTTGAAGGCGTTATTAAGTCGCTGGGTCTTGAAAAACTTATAGAAAGCCTTCCCCAAGGTTACGATACAGTAGTAGCCCCTGGTGGTGAGAACCTTTCAGTAGGTCAGAGGCAACTTATAAGTTTTGCAAGAGCTATGCTTAAGAATCCGAAAATTCTCATTCTCGATGAAGCTACTAGCAGTTTGGATTCAAGAACAGAGTCTATGATTCAAGAAGCTATGGTTAAACTTCTAAAGGGGAGAACCTGCATAATAATCGCCCATAGACTTGCAACCGTTAAACTTGCAAACAGGATAATAGTCTTAGATAACGGTAGAATCGTTGAAGAGGGTACTCATAAACAGCTTCTAAGGAGAGGAGGACTTTATGCAAAGCTCTATGAAACACAGTTCGGCGTTCTAGTTCAGCCTTCAATCGGCTCGAGCTAAGTATAAATCAATAGATTTTTTTATATAAAAAAGTGTACAAAATTTATTTACCCGTATTCCATCTTTCCACTTAAGAATGGAGGAGCCAGTAATAGTCCTCGATGCTATGATACCATACTATATTAAGGCTTACCTTAAAGTCCTAGGATACGTTAACGTTTACCATTTAAACGACATATATCCTCCAAATGTAGAAGATAATCACATTCGACAATTTGTAGAATCGAATGAAGCAGTCCTTATAACAAGGGACAGGAAGCACTTTAATGGTCTTAAAAAAGGCAGAGTTTTAATCATTGAAAAGGAAGACCCCTACTGGATGTTTAAGGAAGTTCTAGAGGGTTTAATGCTCATAGGTCTCTCACCGCGATTCGATTGGATTAAAGTAAATAGTGGAGCGGAGTAACTACTGATTTAAGCTTTCACCTTAAAACTGGCAAGAAGGCTCTCCAATCTTAGTTAAGGGTGAAGCCTCTCATATACGATTTCGAACAGGCTTCTCGTATACGGCATATATTTATATCCATTTTAACGGACTGAAAAGCCTCCTGATTTCTGCCGTTGAAGGTGTTAAATTGGATGGATAACTCTCCATTAATCTTCCATTTCTTTTAAGACTTCATAGTCGTAGGTATTTTGACCTTTCTCCTACGCTGCCGACTACCGCGGAGACTATGTATTCTAAACCTGTTTTAAGCCTTGACGGAAAAGGCGATAAGCCTCCGCCGAAATATACATCTCCCTTTTTAAAAGCTTCTATAAGGTCTTCGAAGCTTAAGCTATCCAACTTAACGATTGTGTAGGAGTCTCCAACGCTCTGAGGATAATGGGCGTCACTTCCTCCTATCATTGGAATACCGAGTTTTGAAGCGATATTCAAACTTCTCCGGACGAAATATCCATATAGTGGATATAGAGCATTTAATACTTCAATGGCATCCGGCTTACAGTGCATCCACCTGTTTATTGAGGCTCTTCCAGCGGCTGGATGTGCTAGAATAATTAACCCATTTACACGTCTAACCCACTCTATTAGACTTTCATAACATATACGTTCCGTTTCGGAGGGTAGGAATTCCAATCCCAAGACAAGTACATGCCCCGCATCAGTATCAACTTCATATCCAGGTATTACCAGTAAACTGCTATCATAGAGCTTAGCTTCAAAATACCCTTTAAGGCTATTGTGGTCTGTTATAGCTAGTCCATTTAAACCTTTAAGCTTAGCGATTTTAAGAACTTCTCTAACCGTTCCACGCCCATCTGAGTAAAAGGTGTGAATGTGTACGTCGATTTTCAAGAAAACCAATGCGTTAACCTTTTAAACAAATCCTTTTAAAACTTAAAATTTTATGTTTTTGAAAAAGAGGTTGAATGGATAAGACTAATATTTCAGGTGATTAGGATTATTGCACAGCCGAATAATCATTAAGCAGTCGAGGTGGAGGTTTTGAAGGTCGTAGACAGCATTTTAGATTTAATTGGAAACACTCCTATGGTGAGGATAAGAAAGTTGACTAGAGAAGGAGACGCTTGCATCTTAGCGAAGTTGGAGAAGTTTAACCCGGCAGGTTCTATAAAAGATAGAATGGTAAAATTCATGGTTGAGAAATTGGAGGAAGAGGGGATACTGACTAAAGGTATGACGATTGTTGAAGCTACATCCGGCAATACTGGAATAGCTTTAGCAATGGTTGCTTCCGTTAAAGGCTATGGGGCTTTGATAGTGATGCCTGAATACGTTGGCGAGGAGCGTAAAGTTATGGTGAAGGCGTTCGGTGCAGAACTTATACTTACTAAAGACGAAGTTGAAGCCATTAAACTTGCACGTAGAATTGTTGAAGAAAATCCCGGAAAGTACGTTCTACTTGGTCAATTTGACAGAATTTTAAATCCCTTAACGCACTACGAAACTACTGGGCGTGAGATAATTGAGCAAACTGGCGGTAGAGTAGACATGTTGGTTGCTGGTATTGGAACAACCGGGACAATCGTTGGGGTTGGGAAGAGGCTGAAAGAATTCAATCCGAGCATAAGAATAGTGGCAGTAGAGCCTTTAGAGGGGGAAACAATTCTAGGCTTGACGAACTTGAAAGAGTACACCCCTCCAATATTCGACCCATCGATTATAGATGAGAAGGTTAACATAAGCCTTAAGGAAGCTGTTAAAATGACTAGGAGGCTTATAAGAGAGGAGGGGCTTTTCGTCGGTATATCTTCAGGAGCGGCGATGCATGTCGCGGTTGAAAAAGCGAGGGAACTGGGGAGAGGTAAAACTATAGTCGTCATACTTCCAGACTCAGGAGATCGATACATCAGTAGCGGCCATCTACTCGATAGAAACTCGTAAAACCTAACATTGATATTTAAACGTACAGTCTTAGCATGGAAAAATATGGATTCTTTGAAAGCTATAGTTCTTCCTTCTTCTTTTCAAGCCATTCTTTGATGAATTTTAAATTCGCCACAGTCGTGGGGAGAAAACCCGAATATGGTAGGGCTGCTTGGTACCCCATCTCCACTCCTCTTATAAGATCATCGATATTTTCCCTAGACAAGTTTTTTATCTGCTTTTTAAGCTCTTCAAAGTTTTTTATAGCCATCTCAGCTTCAGCTGAGAAAAACCTATACTGGCTCACCTCTTCTATACATTCATCTATCTTCTTTTCGATTTCCGACATATTTCCTCGAATTTACTTTAAATCACGCCTGTATTTAAATCTACGTATGGCTCTATCTTACGAAGACCTAAAACCTATATAATAGACTCAGTTCGATGAATTCGTCTCCATATTATGAAAGATGTTAAATATTCTCCCAAGTTTAATTCTACTGTAAGTGTTTACACACGTCTGATGGGATCTCCCTTAAATTGAAAAGGGCGGCGAAATTGCTAGAAGCCTTGGTTACGACTATGAAGATATATCTCCAAGAGATTTTTACGACTACATGACCAGTGAAGCCATCAGTGGCGATAGAATAACACTAAAAGAAGTTTTACGTAGCGATTTTCTAATGCTACATGAAGTTATTGAGATAAGTGAATTGAAGAAGAAAGGTATACCCATCAACGAGATGACCATTGTCAGCCGTCACTTAAAGACTACCTATGAAGCACACATTGTAGCCGTGGAATACGAAATTAAACATACCCTAAACAAGGAAGACCTGGCGTACGTTAGACTTAGGTTGGCACATATGAGGGAATGATTGAAAGATGAAAACCTACCTAAGGAGTTAGCTCCAAGGCTCAAGTTGATGGTGGAGAAATGTTCAAACCTCCTTTAAAATTGAGACTTAGAATGGTACATTATTCCCACTTTCAAGCTATTTTTTTAAATATATTCAAGGCTAGATGGAATCCTCTAATCTTCCTTGTAAAGAGGAAATTTTCGAAAGTTTTACTCGGCTTTTTGATCCCTCTATTAATTTACCTGTTGGTTAACTTTAATTTTTGAGTCAATCTTTTATGCAAGTAAAAGTTTTAAAGGTCAAAGGGGGAATTGGATGATATTAAGAGTAGCGAGAGAATTTATGTTTCGTATTTTCTCAAGCTAAGGATGAATCTTTTGTCGCCATAATTGCTAAAGAACTTGTAAATGGAAGGCTTGATTTCATTATACTTTCTCATTCTGGTTGTGGAGAAATCTGAGTATTGTCGTCATGATGTTCTTAGTCTTTCTCACTCAATTAGGAGTGGACCGGGAGGGATTTGAACCCTCGGCCTCCCCCATGCCAAGGGGGCGATCATACCAGGCTGATCTACCGGCCCATCTGTAAGTTTTTACTTACACTGGTTTCTCTTAAACTTTTCAGCTGGCTTGATGGTTGGGCTTCGCTTAACTTTAACGTTAAAGCTTAACTACTTATCTACATTAGAGGTTGTGGAATTATGAAGATTGGTTTAAGAGTTAGTTTCTCAAAGCCTGAACGGGGCGGAGAACATCCTTTTGAGCCGGCTTTAAAGTTTGTATCTAGGCTTGGATTGGATGGTGTTGAGCTTTGCCTAGACCCTAGATCTCCGTGGGGTGATGATTTCGGAGCTTGGTCTGAAGACTTATCTACTGAAGATAGACGCAGGATTGTTGAGCTTTGTAGAAGTTACGGTGTTGAATTGGCTAGTTTATCTTCTGACCGGACTTGGGGCTACTCTCGATATTGCCCTAAGCTTAAACATTGGAGTAGAGGCTTGGAGATTCTAAAGGAAGATATAAAGTTAACGGCTGACCTAGGTGGGAGGGTTCTACTTATACACTTTGGTGTGAGTAAGGCTGAGAATTGGGATGAAGCTAAAAGCATGCTATTGTCTCTAGTAGATGTTGCTGAAGCCTATGATGTAAAGCTTGGTCTTGAAGGGGGATTTGGGCTCGTTTAGGTTTAGGTGGGCTTTTAGAGCTCTGTAGAATGGTTGATGAGATAGCCAGCGACCATTTAGGCGTTTATGAGCACTGTTACTGGCCTAGGGGGACGATGAAGCCTCACGAGGAGATAGAGCTTGTCGAACGTCGTATAGTGGCTTTACACTCAGGTAGGATGGATTTGGAGAACGTAGACTATGAGGCTATGTTTAAAGCGTTGAAGAAGTACTACGACTGGTACTGGATGTTTGAGATAGATGAGTGGAGTAAAGTGGAAGAGAATCTAAACCTTCTAAGAGAACTCATGAAGAAATACTGGTAGAGGAGGTTCCCATGCCTGTTAGAATAGGCGTAGTCGGTTGTGGAAGCGTATCTCAGAGGGGTATACTTCCACATCTCTCGGCGGAAGACATAAAGGATAAGGTTGAGCTCGCAGCGGTCTGCGACGTGGTTGAAGAGAGAGCTAAAGCCTGTAGAGAACGCTTTAAAGCTGATGAATGGTACAGTAGCTATGAAGATATGATTTCCAAAGCTGGTTTAGACGCCGTTACCATAGCCACTCCAATACAGCTACACTACGAGCAGGCTTTAAAAGCCGTTAAAGCTGGAATACACGTCCACTTGAACAAGCCTATGGCTTTAACAGTTGAAGAAGCCGATAATCTTCTAAGTGAAAGAGATAGAGCCAAGGTTAAGCTTGTAGCTTCACCTGGAATAGCCTTCAGAAGAGACGTTCAAAGGGTTCGAAGCATGTTGGAAGACGGTATTGTAGGTAAAGTCTATTGGGCTAGAACAGGCGCAACAGCTGAAGGACATGAGTTTGAAGACTTCCGTAGACCCGGAGATGTTGTCGTAGAAATCGACCCCTCCTGGTACTATCGGAGAGGCGGGGGCCCGTTTACGACATGGGCGTGTATGCTCTACATCTAGTAACTGGAGTATTGGGGGTCCGGCTAAGAGGGTTGCAGCTATGTCTGGTATAGGGCTTAAACGTAGAGTGATCTTAGGTAGAGAGGTTGAAGTCGAAGTAGACGATAATACTGTTATACTGTTAGACTTCGGAGATTCAACTTTCGCCCTTCTACACTCAGCCTTCTGCATAGGCAATGGAGAATCCTTCTCAGGATTACACGTAGCTGGTAGTGAAGGCGCGTTAAAGTTAGAGTATGGCCGTATAGAAGTTTGGAGTCGTAAAATAGACGGTTGGCATTACATTGAAGAAGTCCCCAATAGACTTCCATACGTTTCAGGAATTCACGTAAAACTACCTGAAGCACACATATACTCAGATATAATGCATCTAGTAGACTGCATACTCAACGATAAAGAACCAGTGATATCAGGCGAACACGCTAGACACGTAATAGAAATAATCGAGAAAGCATATTTATCCGCAAAACAGAGAAAACCCAACACCTTAAAACAGACTTCCAATTAAAACCATTGAAAGAATGGTGAAAATACTTGCTCATCTTTAAGTCTCTAACGTCTATGTAATGAATAATAGAAGTTGGCGCCGCCGGGCGGACTTGAACCGCCGACCAACGGGTTAACAGCCCGCTGCTCTACCGCGCTGAGCTACGGCGGCAATAGATCCTCTGCCCAGTTATTGTTTAAAACCGATTATTTTAAACTTTACCTTTAAATCGTTAGTAGATGGAAGAAAATCACTTTGTATAGTTTACCAGTATTTGAATCCTTTAAACACGCAATTGCCCATGTTGAAAAGCACTGGTTTATCGTCTTCAGAAACATAGGCTGTTAATATTTCACCTACGAAAATTGTATGATCTCCTGTTTTAATAGCATTGACGACTCTACACTCCATATTCACTGTAGCTTCACCTATCAGCGGAGGCTTTACGTACTTAGCCTTAACGGGTGTTAAACCTGTCGCTTTAAATTTATCTACGTTTCTTCCAGAGTGTGTTCCACAGAATAAGACGGCATCTTCCATGCCTTCACTTGGAAAAGCTAAGACAAACTCTCCACTTTCACTTATGAGTTTGTGACTATACCTTGAGTTTCCAACGGATATTGCCACCATGGGAGGTCTTACAGAGGTCGGCATATTCCAACCGAGCGTCATAATGTTGGGTCTACCGTCTCTATCCACTGAAACCACTAAAACAGTTCTCTCAGGATATTTCCTCATCCAAGCCTCTTCTACCGAAACCTCTCTCAGCAAAAATGCTCACCTAAATTCATCATGAGAGACATCAAGTTTTAAGCTTTAACATCTAACGTTACATCGTACTATTCACGAGAGAAGAGCGGTTAAACCGTTTTCCATGCCAGTTATATGTTTAAACCGATACATTGGTCTTCAAAGGCTATAAGTACATTTAAAAAGGTTGCATGTAGATTTGTTATTCGGTGTCTAGTTGTTAGATTTTACAAGGTTTAAACCTTTTGAGGTTTGGGATTGTCACGTCCACTTTAGATCTGGAGAAGATTTAAATCAGCTTAAACGTTTGACTGATAAATACCTCAAGATCGTTGAAATCTCAAAGCTTAATCGGATTTACGCCTCAGCTGATGGGCTAGGCCTCTATCTTAAAGCCGTCAATTCCGAAGTCTTCTACGCTGGTGCTGAGCCACCGGATCCTAAGACTAAGCCAAACTGGTATAAGTTTGTAGAAGACGCATTGGAGGCGGGTTTTGACGGCGTTGGAGAAATGGGTTCTAAACCAGCTCCTAGAGCTCGAAGAACTCCATTAGATAGCCCACTTTTCGAAGGCTTCTGGTCTGCATGTGAAGAGTTTAATTTCCCAGTTCTATGTCACGTTGCGGACCCTGAAGAATTTTGGTGTGAGGAAACATGTCCGGATTGGGCTAAGAAGAGGGGCTGGGGATCCTACGGAGCTGACTACCCAGCTAAAGAGGAGCTGTACAAGGAGATGGATAATGTTCTAGAAAAACATCCCAAGCTTAAAATAGTGTTCGCTCACATGTACTTTCTAACGGCGGACATTGAACGTACCGAAGACTTCCTTAAAAGATATGGGAATGCAAACTTAGACCTCTCCTTAGGTATAGAGCTTATGTACAATATTTCTCGTAGAAGGGATGATTGGAGAGAACTCTTCATAAAATACAGCAACCGTATATTATTTGGAACGGATATAATGGATTGGCAGACCGTTGAGGAAGCTACTACAAGGGTTTGGATGATAAGACTCTTCTTGGAATCAGATGAGGAGTTCTACACACCAGACTCTGCCGACGAACTCTTAACCAGGTATAAGGAACCATTCATGGGCCTCAAACTTCCAGATGAAGCCCTAAAAAACATATACTCTGAAAACTTTAAGAGGATATTTGGTAGCTCTCCCAAACGTTTAAACGTCGAGAAAGCCGAAAACTTCCTAAGCAATATGGGGGAGAACTTCGCTCTAAAAGCCCTCAGAGAGTCGTTAAAACATAAACCCTAAATACTTCTAAACCCCCATATTTTATGGGGGTGGATGGCAGCTCTGGCCCTGGCGATTTAATGAGCGGGATCTTGAGTGTGCTAACACCCCCTTTTAACTCCGCACTCCAGTTAAAAATACAGCCAATCCTATTAAAGCGATGTATAAGAAGGCTAAGGTATTCATATACATTGGATAGTATTGGGCTATAGCCCAGAAAACCCCCAACACGACAACCATAGAGCCCCATAAGAGCATGTAGAAGCCCCAATCTTCACTTAGCTTATAAGACGCCGCTACCACACCTCCAATCGTTATGAGGATTATCGGGATGAGCACATTTAAAAGCTCAGGTTGCAGTGTTGTAAGAGCGGCTATAACCCCCATCACGGTTACTCCTAAACCTATCGCAGCGACTACTCTATTCAAGAGTATCTCAAAAGAATTTTAAGGAAGGTAAATCTGATAAGAATTTTAAACACTTAGAGCTTTAAAAACACGGCTTAAATCTTTACTTTTTTGCCTCTACTCTCTTAAAGATTCGTTACGGTTAAAGATGTCTGCTGAAATTTCAACTATAATGATAGAACCCACATAATTAAGTTAAAAAGGAGGATTGTTCTTCTACGATTTTCCAATGTTTTAATCGATTATTCGACGATTGTAGAACTGAATAGTCTTCTAGTACTGGAGGAGACTTCCCTCCATCCAATCACTTCAAACCTCCCAGTCAGCCTTATATCCTCGGAAGACCTACCCACCATAACTTTGAAGAAGCCAGGCTCTACTACAAGCCTCATCCGATCGTCGTAGAAAGCCAACTGATCCATTGAAATCTTAAAGTTGACCCTCTTCACTTCACCCGGTTCAAGTGTGATCTTCTTAAAACCTTTAAGCTCTTTCGCAGGCCTCGCTACACTAGCGTATTCATCTCTCACGTAGACTTGTACTACTTCATCGCCTTTCAAACGGCCAATATTCTTAATGCTACAGCTTATGGATACTTCACCATCCGGTTCAACTCTCTCAGGAGTTATCTTAAGCGAGCTGTACTCGAACTCCGTGTAGCTTAACCCATGTCCAAACGGGAATAGCGGCTTAGCTTCCGTAAAAACATAGTTTCTAATAGAGGATGGCTTCATAGCAGAGTATAGAGGGATCTGCCCCGAACTTCTTGGAAATGTCACGGGCAATCTTCCACTTGGATTGTAGTCGCCGAACAATACGTCTGTAACAGCCCTTCCGCCCTCTTCTCCTGGAAGCCATGCCTCGACAATAGCTGCACACCTATCGACAATTCTACTCAAGGTTAGAGGTCTACCGTTTACGAGGACTAGAACGAGGGGTTTACCGAGCTCAAGTAAAGCCTCTAAAAGCTCTTCCTGAACGCCTGGCAGACTTATGTCATCTCTATCACGCCCTTCACCTGAAACATCGAACTTCGAAAGCCCAGACCTCTCACCCATGACCGCTACGATAACGCTGGATTTTCCAGCAACTTCCAAAGCCTCCTTAAACCCGACTTTCGAGTAGTCTGAAATACCGCATCCTTGAACATAGTAAACTTTAGTTGTAGCTGAAACTTTAGCCCTAATACCTTCAAGTATACTGACGACTTCGACTGCGGGTTTTTCAAGAGATAAGTGAGCCGTGTAGCTGTAATCTCCGAGGAGATTTCTAGCTTCAGCTGCATTAGGCCCAATGACTGCTATGGAATCTATGGATTTGCTCAGCGGGAGGACGCCATTATTTTTAAGGAGGACTATTGATTCTCTCGCTGCTTGAAGGGCTAAGCTTCTATCCTGAACTGTATCAAAGACTTTAGACGCCTCTTCAATATCTACATATGGGCTTTCAAACAGCCCAAGTAAGAATTTAATCCTTAAAACCCTTGAAACAGCGGTATCTACAGTGGCTTCAGATATCAATCCATCCTTCAAAGCCTCCAGTAAAGGCTCCATGTAGCACTGAGCCATTGGTAGCTCAACGTCTACACCAGCCTCTAAAGCTTTAACAGCAGCCTGCCTCAAATCAGAAGCTATCATGTGGAAGCTATGAAGCATATGTATAGCTCCATAATCTGAAACGACTATTCCCTGAAAACCCCACTCACTTCTAAGAGTATCAGTCAGAAGAGCTTTAGATGCTGTACATGGTACTCCATCAATATCGTGGTAAGCGCTCATTATAGACAGTGCTCCGGCCACTCTAACGGCTGCCTCAAACGGTAGTAGGAAAACTTCCCTAAGCTCTCTAACACCGACGTGTACTGGTGCGCAGTTTCTCCCACCTTCTGGAAAACCGTGAGCTGCAAAGTGCTTCGGTGTAGCTAAAACTCTAGACTTCCAATCTTCACCCTGTAATCCCCTAACGTATGAGACGCCCATGGACGCTACAAGATACGGGTCTTCCCCATACGTTTCCTCAACCCTACCCCACCTCGGGTCTCTTGCAACATCTAAAACTGGTGCAAGACCTTGATGTGCACCTACGGCTCTCATCTGGCGTCTTATTGTTGAAGCAATCTTCTCAACTAAGTCTGGATTCCATGTACTAGCTAAACCTATGGCTTGTGGAAACGTAGTGCCTCCCCAAGCCATAAAACCACTTAGACATTCCTCATGTATTATGGCTGGTATGTGAAGCCTACTCTCTTCGATTAGAAAACGCTGTATGGCATTTGCCGCTTCGGCAACTTCTCTAGGTTTTAATTTAAGCACGTGGTCTCCGGCTAAACGGGTTATCTGCCCAATACCATCTACGAGAATGCTACGAGCCTTCTCAAGGGAGAAGCGTCTTCCCTCAAACAGAGCATTAGCAGGTATCGAACACAGCTGAGCAACCTTCTCTTTTAAAGTCATCCTTTTAAGAAGGTCTTCAACCCGCTTCTCTACTGGAAGAGATGGATTTAAATACGGAATTTCGCTCATGAAAAGACCAAGGTAAAATATCTAGTTTATTTAACTTAACTTTAACTGTGAAGACTCAGTAGTATTCATTTTATTCATTGATAAAGTCTATTGCGCTCATTCAGGGTTATTGGGTAAAGCTTATATTGTCCATCATGTAAGGTGGAAACCGTGAGCTTCCTTTGAAGCTGGGTCTTGTAACTTATAATCTAGCTAGGAGTTGGAGCATCGAGAAGATAATTGAAATGTGCAGCAAGACTGGTTTTGAAGCTGTTGAACTTAGAACTACGCACGCGCACGGAGTTGAACCGACTATGAAGCTCGAAGAAAGACGTAGGGTTAGAGAGGTTTTTGAGAAGTCTCCAGTTAGACTCTTAAGCTTGGGGACAACTTGCGAATATCATTCGCCCAGTAAAGCTGAAGTCGATAGAAATATAGAGACCACTAAGGCATTCATTAGACTAGCGTACGATGTCGGAGCTTTAGGCGTAAAAGTCAGGCCGAATAGACTTATGGAGGATTATGGCATTCCGAAGGAGAAGACCATTAAACAGATAGCTGAAGCTCTTAGACAATGTGGAGATTATGCTGAGCAGTACGGCGTTGAGGTATGGCTTGAAGTACATGGATATGGAACAAGCGACCCACGTTGTATACGGGATATTATGGAACTCTCAAACCATCCCTACGTAGGCGTCTGCTGGAATTCTAATGAAACGGATTTGATAAACGGCTCTATTAGGGAAAGCTTCAACATGCTTAAAAATTGGATAAAATCAGTCCACATACATGAACTATACGATAAAAACTATCCCTATAGGGAGCTGTTTCGACTCCTGAAAGATGCAAATTACAACAGATACTGTCTGGCTGAGATAGATGAAAGTCCGGATCCTGAGAGGATAATGAGATACTATAAAGCCCTATGGGAGGAGCTTACAAAGTAGTTAAAGTAAATTGTGAGGTCGTTAAAACTCAACGTATCCTTTTAAACTCCATATCTGCAAGTAGTGGAAGAGCATATAAGCAGGTTTCCTCTAAATAGGAGGAGGTGGCTCAATTTGTGTGATGTGATAAGAGTAACGGTTTGGAATGAATATCTCCATGAAAAGATGGACCCCAGAGTAGCTGAAATCTATCCGAAAGGCATACATAATGCTATTGCAGAGTACCTTAAAAAACAGCCAGGCCTAGAAGTTAGAACGGCAACTTTAGAGGAACCGGAACATGGATTAACCGACGACGTAATTAACAGTACGGATGTCCTCATATGGTGGGGTCACATGGCTCATGATAGAGTTAGCGATAAGGTAGTCGATAAACTGTACAAGCGTATAGTGTTAGAGAGTATGGGACTTATAGTCTTACACTCAGCACATTTCTCGAAAATCTTCAGAAGACTTATGGGTACTTCTTGCAACTTAAAATGGAGAGAAGCTGGTGAAAAAGAGAGAATATGGGTTGTAATGCCCAACCATCCAATAGCTGAAGGGCTCGGCGAATACTTCGAACTTGAACATACCGAAATGTACGGCGAATTCTTTGACATACCTCCCCCAGATGAGCTCATTTTCATAAGTTGGTTTGAAGGGGGTGAAGTCTTTAGAAGTGGGTGTTGCTTCTACAGAGGGCTTGGAAAAATCTTCTACTTTAGGCCAGGCCATGAAACTCTGCCGATCTACCATGATCCCAACGTGCTTAAAGTGATATATAATGCTATACGTTGGGCTGCGCCGGCAAAAGGACCGAAACCTACGTTTGGAAATGTAAAACCTCTAGAGAAGCTTAAATAAAAATGGAGGGTTAAACGGTAGAGCGCTCATATTAGTTTCTTAATAAACTCTATATCTCTCTTTAAGACTTCCAGCCTCTCATTGCCTTTAAACATGTCTAAGGATTCGTCCTCTATCGTTAGGTCATAATTGTATCCCGCTTTTCTCAAAATTTCCACAATACTTTTAAGGTCTATATCTCCTTGATAGAGGGGAGCCATTTTAACGTCCCCAGGCTTCCTAAATATTTCACGTTTACTTGCTTCAACAACCGCGTTTTTAACATGCGTATGTTTTACTCTGGAGGCGAACTCTTTCACAATATCATATACTTCACTTAATGGATAGCCGAACCAGTAAAAGTTTCCAGTATCTAAAGTTAGGCCTAAATGTTCATCATCAACCGTATGGAAAAGCATCCTCAGAAACTCACGCTTATTCGCGATAACCCCGTGGTTTTCAACGGCTAGATTAACTTCAAGGTCGTGGCAGATCTTCATACAACTTCCAATAGCGTCTGCAACTCTTTTAACATGTTTCTCCAAATCGTAGCCCGGTATTGGACGCATTACTGCGTTTATCCTGACAACGTCCACTTCAAGTTCTGAAGCGACTTTTATAGCTGAAATTACGTAGTCAACTTCCTTGTTTAAGTCTTCTGAGGAGAAGTCGTTTTCCACAAGGATCGCGCATACATTTAATCCCTCATCTTTAAGCCGCTTTTTCAAATCTTCTCTAGCTTCTCTAGATGATACGTCAAAACCGAGTTCAGTAGTATAGCCCATGTCTAAGTAGGATTCAACCTTCAGTTCTCTACTCACGAAAAGTTCGAAGCTCGCTATGCCTAAAGCCTTCAAGCCTCCAAATACCGTGTCATAGCCTACCCATTTAACAGTAAAGTCCCTTATGGCTAGAAACATACCGCTCAATAACTCTTACTTAGACATTTACTAAAAAGCATTACGCTACTAGTAGGTTACTTAATCTTTAGTGACGTTTAAAACCCCCATCTTCTAATTATGGAGTTGAGTACTATGATAACTATACCGGGAGATATGCTTGAAGGTGGCGGTCAGATACTCAGAATGTCTATGGCTTTGTCAGCCTTACTGGGTGAACCTGTTAGAGTAGTAAATGTTAGAGGTAAACGCAAACCGCCTGGTTTAGCGAGGCAACATATGACGGCTTTAAAAGTCCTATCCTCCCTATGCAACGGTTACGTTGAAGGTTTACAATTAGGCTCTACGGAGGTTACTTTTAACCCTGGAAAGCTTAAACCTGGGTCTTATAAGTTCGACGTAGGAACGGCTGGAAGCGTAACTTTAATCCTTCAAGCCGCCATGCCAGTCATGGCCTTTACACCAGGTTACACAAAGCTTACGCTCATAGGAGGTACGAACAACCCCATGGCCCCTCCAGTAGACTACATCGACAGTGTTTTATTGCCGAATCTTAGACTCATAGGAGTTAAAGCCAATCTGAAGCTGAACAGGAGGGGATTCTATCCTAGAGGTGGTGGAGAAGTGGAATTCTCAACAGAGCCTATTAGAAAGCTTGAACCTATAACTCTTGATAAGTTAGGTGAGATATCGGAAGTTAGAGGATTAGCATATAGTTGTAGACTTCCAGATCATATAGCCAATAGAATGGCTTTAAGCGCTTCAGAAAAACTTAATGCAATTGGTTTAAAGCCGATTTTTGAGAAAGAAATCCTCCATCCTCTAAACCCCAAGTGTAGCTTAGACCCGGGTTGCGGATTAATCATAACGGTTAAACACACTTACGGATATCTAGGTGTAGATCGATTGGGTGTCATAGGTAAACGGGCTGAGCTTATAGGCTCGGAGGCGGCTGAAGAGCTCATCAACATAATTAGAGGCGGCTATCCTGTAGATAAACACCTCTGCGACCAGCTCATTATATGGGCTAGTCTAGCAGATGGAGTAAGCAGATTTAAAACCGTAGAGCTTACAATGCACGCCCTCACCTGTATAGAGCTTAGCAGAATGATTCTGAAGGCTGATTTTAAAATCAACGGAGGCTTAGGTAAACCAAGCGAAATAGAATGTAAAGGAATAGGTTTTATGACTTAAAATATCACTATAGTTTGAAGCTACCGGCCATGTGACGCCACTTTGTAATGATGCGCTCCTTCTTAAGACTCTTCTTTATAATCTTATAATGCTCTTTGCAAACATAGACTCTATCCTGGCTCGTTAACTCTAGACCTGAACCTGCGGCTACAGTTTTTTGTAGGGATCTTACAGCGGGTCTATCGCATCCTTTAACATCACATTGTTTACCTTTAGCTACTTTACCCACAAGATACCTCATAAAGCTGTTCAATTTAAACGTTCACTTGATGAGCGAAACCAAAGTTAAAATAAAGTCTCCTATCGGAAGGAAGGCTAAACCCAGCATTATGAACGTTATAAACGGTATCGTAGGTGAAACAAGAATTCCATCTTGATAGAGCCCTTTGCTAGCATAAGGTTCCAATTTTCGAAGTAACTCTTCTTTATCTGTTTCAGCCTTCATGAAGTATATTGGGCGTCTGAAAACTCTTCCGTTTTCTTCATGAGGTTGCTCAGCGGGGTAATATCCAACCTTTCTTCTAAGCTCTTCGAAAGACGTGCGTCTAACAGTTAAAAATAGCGCAATCCTCTGAAACACTCCTCTAATATGCAAACCCCGCAGAGGATCTCTTCCTTCAACAAACTCTTTAACGTTTAGAATGGCTATAGCTAATGGGTAGCATAGAGATAGCGTAATGGCGTTATTGAATACCGTAATCACCGGTATGTTTAGGGATGCTCCGAGCTGTCTAATTAATGTTGGATTTTCAGGCAATATGAAGCTGAGGAAAATTAAAGCCTTTGAATCAGCTCCTCCAAAAAAACCGATGTAGAATAGTGAGAAGCCCACTATACAGCCTATAGCTAAAGATGTCAGAAGTTTCAAAATTTCAAGATGACCAGTTAAAACCTCTACAATGTTTATAGTTAATCCTAAAATCAATCCAACAATCCAAAACTCATCGGGAACTTCTCTAAACTTTACATCTAGAATTGTAGATGGTGCTAGGATGGCGAAGGACGATAGTAGCCTTAAGATGGATAAGTCCATAGCCTTAAACCTCAAATATGTTCTTCGGTAGAATTAAATGCTTTTCTCAAGCCTAATACTCCTCAATCTATCTAAGTCTTCCGGTATCTTAAACACACCCATCTCAGTTATTATAGCCGTTACAAGCTTTGAAGGAGTTACGTCAAAAGCTGGATTTAATGCTTCAACGCCTTCAGGAGCTATCCTATGACCGTGAATTTTAACCACTTCCTCTTCACTTCTAAACTCTATAGGGGCATTATCGCCGCATTTGAGATTAGGGTCTATAGTAGACATTGGAGCTGCTACGTAGAATGGTACCGCATGGTGGCTTGCAAGAACAGCCAAGCCGTAAGTCCCTATCTTATTTATAACATCGCCGTTTAAAGCTATTCTATCGGCGCCAACTACAACCTTATCTATAAGCCCCCTACTCATCAGAAATCCGACAGCATTATCTGTTATGAGTTTAAATGGTATTCTATCCATAAGGAGTTCGAAAGCCGTTAACCTAGCACCTTGGAGTACTGGTCTAGTTTCAGTTACATACACTTCTATGTGTAAACCCCTAGCTATAGCTGACCTTATTACTGCCAATGCGGTTCCATAGCCAGTAGTGGCTAGTGCTCCCGCATTCTGCTGGCTTAAGCCATTTACAGTGCGTGAGCACCATATCCCCATTTTCAAGTAGTGTAGCTCCATGCTCTCCTATGCGTCTATTTACCTCATAATCCTCCATCCATATCGTCTTAGCCTCTTCTATAATCATTTTCTTAGCCTCTTTAAGGTCTTTTGCCTCAGAAATCTTCGCTACAACCCTGTCAAGAGCCCAAAATAGGTTTACAGCTGTAGGCCTAGTAGATTTAAGCTTCTCGTATGCATCCATAACTTCCCTTTTAAAATCGCTTAGATTTTCCGCTTTAGATCTATATGCAACCAATGCCAATCCAAGAGCTGCCGCAACACCTATGGCAGGTGCCCCCCTTATGGTGAGTTTTTTAATGGCTTCAGAAAGTTGGTCTACACTACGTATCTTAACGTACTTGAACCTTTTAGGTAATAGCCTTTGATCTACTGCAACTATGGCTCCGTCCTCCCACAGTATCGTCCTAAGTGTGAAAAAGCTTTCACCAATCATCATTATTCAAAAATTCCAAATTTTACTATAAGAATTTTAACATGAGGATGGCAGTCTAAACTCCATATCCACCTTACGCTATTCCGTAGATATGGTCTCTCAAACGTCTCTGAAATCAGTGATTACTCTTGAAATTATCCACTAATGCGTTTTTAACAATCAAGCCCTATATTGATTAAGTCTAGAGAATACTGTAGACATTAACTTTTCTAAGTTTAGCTTTTTCTCAGCAGATATGGGTACGACAGGCGTCGGGTTTACGTAGTCGGATATTATTTTCAAACGGTTGAGAACTTCATTTTCATTCAAAAGATCTATCTTGTTTAAAGCTATAACCATTTTATTAAAGTCTACATTAAGGTTTTTCAACACGTCTAAACACGTAGATAACCTGAATAGCATTATAGGTTGAGGGTCCGAGCAGTCTACGACCAGAATTACAGCATCTGAAAACCTTATGTCGTTCAGAGTTAATTCAAAAGATTCAAACATTTTAGGGTCTAAATCGTGTACAAACCCTATGGTATCTACGAGGAAGACTTCTCCATATCTGTTAGAAAGGTAATATTTACTTGAAAGGGTTGTAAAAGGCTTGGGGCTAACTGGTTTATTTAAACCAGTTAAAGCATTAAAGAGGGAAGTTTTACCGCTACTGTAGTAGCCTGTTATACATATTATTGGCGAACCTATTCTACGCCTCTTAAATATCTGCTCTATCCTAGCCTTCTTCCTCTCCTCAAGTTCATCGTAGACTTTAGCCATCCTCCTCCTCAGCGTGTTTACAATGGAATGGTATATGTACTCCCCACTAGACCTCTTCCAAGGATGCTCTCTTCCAACTCTATACTTGAAGCTCGCTTTAAGCTTCTCATATGGGTAGCTTTTAATAAGTCTGGCAAGCTCTATCTGAAGCTTACTAAGCTCATCTGAGCTCGCCTTATCAAATATCTCAAGAGTAACTTCATACCTGTCTAAAACACTAACTCCGAGGTAGCTTTCCAAGTTATACTTCTGCTTACTAGTTAAAATGTTATATACCGCGAAGACGCTGGCCTCTTTCTCTTCTATAAGATTCTTAATCTCCTCAACCTTTCCTCTACCAAATGCGTAGTTTACACTCTCCTTGGATCTAACTTGAACAACAACTCCGCAGACCTCATAACCAGCGGCTTCGACAAGAGACTTGAACTCTGTAAGCTTAAGCAAGTATAAGTTATGATCATGCGGATTCGTCTTAATCATGCCTATTAAAGCCCTAGGCCTAGACTTCATAGACTTAAACATATTTTAAACACATCCCTAGGCTTTTTTTAAACTTAAAAAGCCGTAGGAGGCGTTTAAACACATAATCTACTATTTGAATAGCAAACGTCTATAAAAATCCTTTTCATCTTGCAGATTGGTTGTAGGACCGTGTCCAGGGTATACTTTCAAGTCGCCTTCAAAACTTAAAATCCTCCTAAGACTGTTTATCAACGCGGTGTAAGATCCGCCGGGTAAGTCCGTCCTACCGTAACCCATTTTAAACATTAAATCGCCCGTGAAAATTAAGCCATAGCCAAATAGGGAAATGCTTCCGGGTGAGTGGCCGGGTGTATGTAAAACTCTAAACCTTAAACTTCCAACCTCAATGGTTGAGCCTTCATCGACATAAACATCCGGCTCAATAGGCATACCCATAAGGCTTGCAGTTTCCAGATCCAATTCATGCATAATGACTTTACACCTTAAAGCCTCTTTAACGTCTAAATAGGCTGAATAGTGGTCTGGATGCCCGTGGGTTACTAAAATCGCCCTTACTGCTAATCTACGTTTTAATACATAGTTAATTATAGCGTCTGGAGAACCGCCTGGGTCTATTATTAAACCTTCACTGTTATCCTCAACTACGTAACAATTCGTCTTCAATACTCCAACGATTAAACGTTCAACATTCAAGCCTTAAAATTTAGTAAACTTTTCAAGAATATAAGTAGTAACGTATACATATGCTTTTAACGGTTAGCTGAAAGATAATGCTATTAATTCTACTCTTAGCAACAAGTTAATAGTCACTATGCGAACCCAAGAATCGGCTTTAATGGTTTCAGTGGCAAGTTTATACGCCGCTTTGACTTTAGCTTTAGCACCCGTATCCTTTGGTCCAATCCAACTTAGAATATCTGACTGCTTAATAACACTATCCGCCCTCTTAGGTCCACCGGTTATAATTGGAGTCACAGTAGGCTGTTTCATTGGAAACCTACTTTTTTATGTTTCAGGTGGCGCATTTACCATGTCTTTAGGCCTAGTGTTTGATGTTACACTCGGACCGTTAGCTAACTTAGCAGCCTCCTTAACGTTGTTCAAGTTTAGGAAAAGGGTTAAAATAGCCTGTCTACTGGCGGCGTTGGAAATCGGCGTTATCGTCGGAAGCTACCTATGGTTGATATTTCCAACGCCTGAACTAACGCCTGGATTACCCGCTTGGTTGTACGTGATGGCTAGCGTAAGCTTGAGCAGTTTAATATCAATAGCCGTTTTAGGTTACGCTATTCTAACATTGTTTAAACGTGAAGCTTTAAGAAAGCTTTTGAAAAGCTGGGGTTTAAAACTCTACCTTTAGTAGGAAGATTTATTGGGAGGACTGAGTGAAGAAATTCAGGTGTCTAAATTTGAGTGATACTGAAATTCCCCCAGCTGTTCAAGAACAACTCATTAGGTTTCAGCAGATTCAGCAGACTCTTCAAGCAGTAGTAGCTCAGAGGCAACAAGTTGAAATGGAGCTTATGGGCGTTGAGAAAGCTTTAGAAGAGCTTGAGAAAGCCGACGATAATACAATAGTCTATAAGTCTGTCGGAAGCCTACTTATTAAGGCAGACCGTCGAAAGCTTATAGATGAGCTTAAAGATCAGAAAGAACTTTTAAACGCCCGATTGACTATTTTGAATAAGCAGGAGACTAGGGCTAGAGCTCAACTTAAGGAAGCTAGGGAAAAGCTCCAGGAAAAACTTAGAGGAGTACAGATACAAGAGTAGTCACCTGTTTAAGATGAGTTTAATCGTAAATGTCAACTCATATGTCTACGTATTAGTGATCTCTAAGATGCTCAATAGTCCTAAATATCATTACGAAGTATTGTAATGCGAATACGGTAGACTGATCAATCATCCTTCAATTTGATTTGAGGATGATTCTGACACCTACATATCCAGTATATGTTATCTTCACCAACTTTATGGAGCCCTGTTAAGAGCATAATCGAACATAAAACGTCGTCCTAACTTTGCATATAAATGAGCCTTCATCATAGTATTTCAACTAGAGGGTCATCCAGTTAGGCTAAAAATACTTTTAAGTATATACCGTCCCTAAAGATAGTCTGGGATCTTACAATGAAAGTATTCATTATGACCGACCTTGAGGGAGCATCGGGAGTGACCGGACGCTGGTCAGACATAGACTTCGGCGGTAAAGACTATGAAACTGCTAGGAGACTTTTAACTGGCGATGTTAACGCGGCTATTGAAGGAGCTTTCGAAGCTGGTGTTGATGAGGTTGTTGTTTTAGATGGTCATGGAGGTGCATCAACCATTCTAATAGAAGAGCTTGATCCAAGGGCTCAATTGATAAGGGGTCGAAGAGTTCTTGAACTTGAAGGTTTAGATGAGAGTTTCAATCTGATGTTTGCTATAGGTGCCTACTCCATGGCTGGTAATCCAGAAGGGCTTCTTACACATACACTATCCACAGCCATAGACAACGTTTGGTTGAACGGTATTCCAGTTGGAGAGATAGGATTGTGGGCTGCTCTAGCTGGAGATTATAATGTTCCAGTAGGCTTAGTAACTGGTGATTACACCGCCGTCCGTGAAGCTGAAAATCTTCTGAAGAATGTATGTACTGTCGCCGTAAAGAAAGCTACGAGTAGGTTTGCAGTTAAGTGTCTACATCCAAAAGTTTCTCAAAAGTTGATAAAAGAAGCGGCAGCCACAGCCATTAGAAGAGTTGGAGAATTTGCCCCATTTAAGCCTGAAAAACCGATCGAGCTTAAAGTAGAATTCCACGATGCTGAAAGAGCCGAACAGTTATCTCATAGAAAGGGCGTTGTCAGATTAAACGGAAGAACTGTTTCAGCTAAAGGCATGACCATGCTTGAAGTCTATTCGCTCCTACTTGGTTGATTCATATTGGAAAGTACGGAGGAGTTGAATAAAGTCGCATCAGATGTGTAAGGCGGGAATAAACCCATCTACGCACGATTCATAGTCCCCAACTCAGTAAGTAAGAGAGTAATGATAGACCATGTAGTCGGTTAATCTAACATGCTTATAAGAGCGGAGGAGACAGCTCCAAACTTGATTAAACTCATACGCTTAGTTTGAAGGCTGATCTATATGTTGTATGCTGAGAGGATTCTAAGTAAATGTACCAGATGCGGTGTTTGCGACGAGATCGTAGCATGTCCTGGCGGTGGAGTAGGTCAAGTTGAGAGGTGTGTGGGGTGTGGGGCCTGTTACCTAGCATGTCCAAATGAAGCCGTAGTTATGAGGGGGAGACCTCAAGGGAGAGATGTTAAAATCAAAGTTAATGGTGAAAGCTTCTTCGTTCCGGAAAACATAACAGTTAGAAAGGCTCTTGAACTACTCGGTTATAGAATTGGTAGATTTCCGGGAGAAGGGGATCTACTAGTTTTATGTGAGGTTGGGGGTTGTTACAGTTGCATAGTTGAAGTCGATGGTATTGTAAAACCTAGTTGCATTACCGCTGTAAGAGATCATATGGAAATTGAAACAAGCCTTCCAGAGGACTATATCCCAAAGAGGCTTATCCACGGTTGGATGGGCCATCCAGTCGGAGGTGTTGGAACACCTTGGTGGCTTAAAGGTAGACGTTACGTTGAAGCCGCGGTTTTCGCATGCGGTTGCAACCTTCGCTGTCCTCAATGTCAAAATTGGACTACAACATATAATGGTAGAGAATGTGCGTACACGCCTAGAGAAGCGGCCATTATAATGACGGAGACTAGACTACACTATGGTGTGGATAGGATGGCGATTTCCGGAGGTGAATGCACATTGAATCGGCCATGGCTAATCCAATACATTAGAGAGTTGCGGAGGCTTAATACTGATGCTAAAGCAAGATTTCATGTAGATACAAATGCAACACTATTGACGAGAGACTATATTGATGAGCTGATAGAGGCGGGTGTAACGGATATCGGTCCAGATTTGAAAGGCCTATACGTGGAAACTTTTATGAGGATAACTGGAGTAAGGGATAGAGATTTAGCTATTAAGTACCACTCAACGGCTTGGGAAGCATTCAAGTACCTCGTAGACAATTATAAGGGTAAAGTATTCATCGGTGTTGGAATACCGTACAATAGAAGTCTAATATCCCTTGATGAAATATCTAAAATCGGCGATGAAATATTTAAAATAGACCCAGAAGTCCAAGTTTGCGTATTAGACTATAGACCAGAGTTTAGGAGAAGAGACATTTCAAGACCTAGTTTCAAAGAGATGGTTAACGTCTGGAACATATTAAAGAATATAGGTCTTAAAACGGTGATTTGTCAAACAATTTATGGGCATATAGGACCGAATAAACCCACTCTGGAGTGAGATATTCTAATGAATAAATAATTAATTATGGGAAGCTTTATTTACGGAATTAAGATGAATAGCAGAATAACGTGGAGATATGTGTACTTCTACCCGTGGGGTTCTACCGTGGGTTACAACTTGGGGATCTATGATTTTCTAGAGTATGAGTCTGATACGTCTGGCAAAGACGGTGAGGCTAAGTTTTTAACTGCGTTAATTGTTTTTATCGCACGATCAAAGACTTGGATGTCTAAACTAAAATCCGTCATATGGAGCTACATCCGTAAATCCAAGAAGGATGTGGTATGACAACCTCCACGACTATGTACTACCTTGTGCATTAACATACCCTTTAATGGAAGTTCTAATTCGTTTTTGGCGGTAAATTTTTTACCCCGCGTCCTTATTAATATCTCTGCTATGTCTAGAGAGATTAAAATTAAAGAAGTTGAGGCGAGAAGAGCTGAAGCTAAACACCTCGGTATTCATAGCCATGTTACTGGCCTTGGGCTTGACAAGAATTTGAGGGCTATTGATGTTGCAGATGGGCTTGTGGGTCAGAAGGAGGCTAGGGAAGCTGCTGGAATAATAGTTCAACTTATTAAGCAGGGTAGAAGGCCGGGACATGGTTTGCTCCTAGTCGGCCCTCCGGGGACTGGTAAGACTGCTATCGCTATTGGCATGGCTAGAGAGCTAGGTCAGGATGTCCCCTTCGTTGCATTGTCCGGTTCGGAAATTTATGGATTAACCATTAGAAAGTCTGAATTTCTTAGGCAGGCTATTAGAAGGGCTATCGGCGTTAGGATAAAGGAGACTAAAGAAGTTTATGAAGGCGAGGTTGTAGAGCTGGATATTGAGAAAGAACCATACCCGTACAATCCATATATTCAAATTGCTACTGGTGCAATAATAACGTTGGCGACTAAGGATGAGACTAAGACGCTTGAAGTTGGTGAGAGCATAGCCAATAAGCTCTTAGAGTTGCCGATTAGAGTTGGTGATGTTATCGAGATTGACGCAGAGACCGGCTGGATAACTAAGCTCGGTAGAGTTGCTAGCAAAGGTGTAACCACTAAGGGTAGGACTGGTGAATATAGGGTTGCAAAGATTGTTGAGAGACCGAGTGGTTCAGTTAGGAAGACAAAGACTATAACCCACACAGTTACTCTACATGATATAGATATTGCAAACATAAGGCTCCATAGAAGCCTGCTATTCAGAGAAGAGGAGATTTCAGACGAGATTAGGCAGAAGGTTGATGAGTACGTGAATGAGCTTATTAAAGATCGTAAGGCTGAGCTAGTCCCAGGTGTCCTCTTCATCGATGAAGTTCACATGCTCGATATTGAGTCATTTGCATTCTTAGGTAGAGCTTTAGAGGAGGAGTTTGCTCCAGTCCTCGTATTGGCGACAAATAGAGCCATAACAACTGTTAAGGGTACTGATATTAAGTCACCGCACGGTATACCGATAGATATGCTTGATAGGTTGCTCATTGCTAGAACGAGATTCCCAACTAGAGACGAAATCATAAAGATACTTGATATTAGAGCTGAGGCTGAAGACTTGAAGATTTCTAGAGAGGCCATTGAAGCGCTTGCAGATATAGGTGAGAAGTACTCTTTAAGACATGCAGCCCAGCTAATGCTACCAGCTAAGGTTATTGCTGAAACTATGGGCGACAGCATTGTAGAGCCTAAGCATATAGAGCGTGCCAGGTCAATATTCATAGACACTAGAGAATCCGTAGAATACTTAAAGAATGAGCTAGCTAAAGACGCCTTCCTTGCCGAATTCTTAAGATAGTTTTACCGTAATCTTCACCACTTAATCCCTCAAGATCACTAAATTACAAGATCATCCCCAATTTTGGCTCAATAGTGCGTACAGTTAACTGTTGGTTGTAAAGAGCAATTAGAATACCGTCTAAGTTCAGCATTTACGGCAAGCTTGGAAGATTATCGGTATGTATAAGGGTATTCAGTGAGTAGAAAGTCCGTATTCGCTAGATCGTAAGGAAACAATAAAGGACTTGAACCTAAAAGTAGTGGGCCGGGTCGGACTTGAACCGACGACCACCACCTCGTAAGGGTGGTATCCTACCAGACTAGACGACCGGCCCTCTAAACACTTTTTATTAGTTTAAACTAAAAAGCATTACTCTACTCTGTTAAACGCCTTAACTATTCAAAACCAGCTCTAACCTTTTCCTCCGTTAATGCTTACGTTGTAACTTTCCCCAAGGTCTGTGTGTCTGAAAATTCCATATTTCCGTCAGAGTATATGAAATGGATGGTATTAGTGAAACTGAACGTGGGTCTACAGATGGAATAAAATCTTTGAATTGTTAAAATTTATCTATGGATAATATTTCTGATAGCGGTTTTCTTGGTCCAGGTTCTCTAAAGTATTCATCTTTAGGATAGCCGAGTGGTGTTATTGCAACGACGTTTACATCCTCTGGTATTTTTAGAATTTCTTTAACTTTCTTATTGCTGAAGGAGCCTATCCAACATGTTCCTAAACCCTCAGCTCTAGCCGCTAAAATGAGATGTGTAAAAGCTATAGAAACGTCGATGAGCATGCTTAAATCGCCCATGTATTCACCTCTATTCCAGTGAATGTTGTATCCGCAAGCTACTATGACTATCGGTGCTTCTGCAATAAACATTTGATTATGACATGCCTCTGCCAATTTTCTCTTTAACTCTTCATTTTTCACTATTATGAACTTCCACGGTTGACGGTTCGAGCCTGAAGGCGCTATTCTAGCGGCCTCTAAAATTCTCTTCAAAACGTCATCCGGTATTGGATCAGGCTTATAAGACCTTATACTCCTACGCGTTCTAATGACTTCGTAAAAATCCACGTCTACACCATAAATCACATACGTGTTAGAAAGATAAATCTTTCATAGCATACATGAAGGTTTTCAGCCGCTTAAATATGGAAATCCTTTTAGCAAGGTTATAGTCTTAAAGGCATTTAATAAGGATGGCTTCGGAGTCTGATTGATATGTCTCTAACGCTTAAACGTAGGGTAGAAATAGCCGACTACATCTCGGTGGCAGGACAACTGGCAACGACGCTTGAAGTCTGCGGTTGGCCCAAGCCTGGAAACGTTCATAGAACCTCAGACTTTCAAGATACTAGGTTTGAACACTTCGTAGCCGGTTCAATATCACTTGGGCCAATCCTCCGGGAGACTGTTTTGAATACTTTTTCTCTGAAGTTCGGTGAAGTACGTGAGTTGAAGATTGGAAGCCTGATTAAACAGGTTGTTTTAAACGTAAAAGCTTGGCATAAAGGTGGGAACACACACCTAGGCGTAGTGCTTCTATTCATACCGATGGCTGCCGCGGCTAGTATGACATTTGCAACGATAAACGGCATGAATATTTCCGTTTTACGTGAAAACTTCGCAGAGGTCATGAAGTCTACGACATGCGAAGACGCCGTTGAAACATATGAGGCTATTGGCTTGGCAAGTCCAGGAGGGATGGGTAAAGTTGTGAGCAAGAAAGCGCCGGATTTAACGAGTAGTGAGGCGAAGAAAATGATTTTGGAAAACAATTTAACACTTTATAATGTTATGAAAGTTGCAGCTGAATGGGATACTATAGCTAGAGAGCTCGTCACAGCTCTACAGATAACTTGCAATGTAGGATTTCCAACAGTGGAAAAGCTGTACTTTGAAAACTACGATATAAATGTCGCAACGGTTCACACATATTTGAAACTATTATCCATGTATCCTGATAGTTTCATAGCTAGAAACGTTGGATTAAAGTACACATCTGATATATTGGAAGCTGTGAAAATAGGCATGAAGACGGCTGAAGAGGTTTCAGAGAAGGCGCGTGAAATACTTCAACTTGGCGGTCTTAAAACTCCAGAAGGACGTAGGGCGCTCTTTAAATTCGATGGCGAGTTGAAAAGGAGAAGGCTGAATCCAGGTACTACCGCCGACTTGACAGCAGCTTCTCTAATGCTAGCCATTTTAAATGGTTTACGCTTCTAAATATAATGGTCTAGGAGATTGAATCGATATGGATACGAAAAAAGTGGCTTTAATTTCCATTATGACCGCTATGTACGTAGTGTTAAGCTATTTACCCGGTTTTCCAGTTATAGGAGTAAGCGGTGCTAGAATTGGAATAATTTCTGGAATAGCTCCACTCTACGGCTTCATATTAGGTCCAATGCTCGGTATGTCGATTACGTTTCTCGGAGCCCTCATAAACCGTATTTTAACGGGAGCCAGTTTATTTGAATGGCTTACCTTACCCTCTATGCCCATTTCAGCCTTCATTGCTGGTGCACTCTCAAGAGGTCGTTTAAACGGCTTGTCAGGCTGGAAAATTTCAGCAGTAATTTTAGCGATTCTAATAGCTACTTGGTATGCAACATATGTAGGTCGAGCCGTTCCACTGTTCGCAATACTGCATTGGGCTGGCCTCATAAACATCCTATTACTGCGTTCAAAACTTGCCAAACTATTCTATAGCGACCTTAAAAGAAATCTGACGCTTTCAATACTGCTATGCAGTTATGTTGCAACTGTAACCAGTCACATGTATGGCTGTTTAGCTTTCATACTGGCGGCTGAGCGCCTAATCGTAAGCACTTCAGACCTTCCATCACTCTTCACCATGTTGATTCCTATTGCCACCTTTGAAAGACTCACATTCACGGCGATATCCACAATCATAGGTGTGCCGCTAATTTCAACGCTTAAAAACATAATTCCAAAGACTGCAGATGACGATAAAATACCTACACATCCATCTAAATCCAACTAGTATCCAATGCCTCGATCGTGTCAACATACGTGCTTTAAACTTCAGTTAAACTATCCGCCTTTTGCACCTATTAGAGATTTCACGGAAAGAGTCGATAGCTGTATTTTTAAATTTAAACTTAAATGATAAAAAATGTTTGGTGTCGATTTGAGAAGCGAATGGTATAAGAAGACGCTTCTCAATATACACTTCGACCACCACGTTGGACCAAACACCCCAGTAGGAGGTGGAGCAGACTTAGATGAATTAACTTCTCTAATAGCACCTATAAAACCGGGTTTTATACAGTATCATTCTAAAGGACATCCCGGATGGACAAATTATCCAACGCGTCTAGGCGGTTCTCCTCCCGCAATAGTGAAAGATGCTCTAGCCATATACAGAAGGGTTGCTGAAAAACTCGGCATAAAGTTCACGGTATATTACAGTGGTTTGAAAGATGAATATGCGGCTAGAGAACATCCTGAATGGCGTAGACGTAATGCTAAGGGAGAGTTCATAGGTGAAGATGTTTTATGCCCTAATAGCGACTATGTTGAGGCTAGAGTTTTACCACAGCTTAAGGAAATAATTGAAGCTTATAATCCCGACGGCTTCTGGTTTGATGGAGATTGTTGGAGCGTAGCTCCATGCTATTGTAACTCCTGTAAAAGGGCATTTATGGCAAATTATGGTAGAGAACCGCCTGAAAATCCACAAGATCCACTGTGGAAGACGTGGATGAGCTTCCACAGGGAAAGTTTTGTAAAGTATTTGAAGAAGTGCGCGGACTTCATACATAAGCTTAATCCAAACTGTCTGTTTACAAGTAACTGGTCTTTTACGATCAGGATGCCAGATCCGCCCCCCGATTTCATAGATTGGATATCGGCAGACATATCTCCAACACACGGCCCTCTTCAAGCAAGCTTTGAGGCAAGGTTTCTATCGACTAGAGGTAAACCGTTCGATTTAATGACGGCTTTACAGACTTTTACTTGGAGCAATACTACACCTTATCCTAAGTATCCGGTACACTTATTTCAAGAGGGAGCTGTAATTATGGCTAATGGTGGTAAATGGTTCATATGGGTTAACCCTCTTGAAGACGATTCTCTTCAACCTTCACATATGCGTATAGTAGCTGAATGCGCGGAATTTGTGTGTGCTAGGGTTGAGGCTTTTGAAGAGTCTGAACCCTTCCATGAAGTCGCTTTGCTACACTCCGCCTTAAATTTCTACGAGGTAGGTAATGGCCTCTACGATTATGGAAGAGTTTTAGATCCGCTGAGGGGTGCACATAAAGCGTTGCAGGAGTTACACTATCTGTTTGACATAGTCGATGAGGAAACCTTGCTAAGTAGATTGGACAAGTGTAAGGCTGTAATCTTGGCTGAGCAATCAATCATATCTAAAACGACATTGGAGAATTTAATGGGTTTTGCTCAAAGGGGAGGGGTTTTAATAGCTACTGGAAAATCCCTGATCAATTACCGGGACGAATTCGTAGAGATATTCGGTTTAAAACATTTAGAATTTGATGCGATACCTAAGGGTTGGATTCCATTTAGAGGAGAGAAGATACTGATAAATAAGCCTTGGCATAAGATTTCACTTAAAGAAGCTTGTAAAATACTTCCCCTATCAATGTCTGAGAAGGAGTCTTTAGATGAAGAGGGAGCAGTTGCGGTTTCAATGAACAAGTATGGATCTGGGAGAACGGTATACATAGCCTCGGATGTTTTTGGAGCTTACTGGTTTGAGCAATATCCTAAGATAAGAGAGATCATAGGGTTTATTTTAGACTCTGTAATGGCTAAATCGCTGGAATTGAAAGCCCCTCCAACAGTTGAAGTTGTCTTGAGAAGACGGGCGGATTCTATTATTCTTCACTTCTGCAACTTATCTGTTTACAAAGACCTTTCAGGAAATTCCTTCTATGTAGAGTGCACACCCCCGATAAGAAATGTAGAGTTTAAACTCAAGCTTGAGAAGAAGCCGATGGAATTGAAGCTAATTCCCCCAGAATCTTCAATCAGATGGGTTTACCGGGACGGCGTCTTAGAAGCTATGCTTGAAGAGATTAAAGTTCACTTAGCCGTAAAGATTAAGTTTTAAAGATCTGAGGTAAACATAGACCTATATACCAATTGCAGGTAGTGTCCAACTATGCGCTCGTACATAAACGACGTGGATTTTGAAACAATTAAACAACGTTTCGACGCATTTTGGGAACGCGAGGTTTTAGATAGACCTCTAATCCATATAACTGCGCCTAGAAAACGTCGAGTTGAGGTGGAAATTCCAACAGTTGAAAAGCTTGAAGATAAGTGGACCAACGTAAACTATATTCTTAAACGGCTTGAGCACTACTTTGAAAACACTATTTTCCTAGGAGATGCAATTCCACAATATTGGCCAAACTTAGGTCCAAACTCTCTAACGGCCTTTCTAGGAGGTGAGTTGGTTTTTCTCGACGAGGAAACATCTTGGGTGAAGCCTTTCATAGAGGACTTAGAAAGCTATAACCCCGTTTTAGATGAATCTAACGTGTGGTGGAGAACTATGAATAAGATCTTAGATGCCGTGTGTGAAGTAGCGAAGGGGAATTTCTTAGTCGGTATTCCAGATCTACATTATGGTGGGGACTCCTTAGCAGCCGCTGTTGGTACGCAGAGGCTTGTAAGAGCATTGTATAATCAGCCGAATAAGGTCAAGAGGCTTATCGGGAGATTAACGGAAATATGTATTCAGGTATTTGAAGTATACTATGGGAAGATATCACAGGTTCAGAAGGGTTCTATAAGCTGGATACCTGCTTACTCTAGAGGAAAGTTTTTCCCGTTGCAGGACGACTTCTCGGGGCTTGTTTCCCCAAAAATGTTTAAAGAGTTCTTTTTAGAAGAGCAGATAATCCTATCGAGGCATTTAGATAATTCGATATTCCACTTAGACGGACCAATGGCGTTAAACAACTTAGACATACTGCTTGAAGTAGACTCCATAGATGGTATTCAATGGGTTCCGGGAGCCGGAGCATTACCGATGTCTAAATGGGTGAATGTATGCCGGAAAATATTGGATGCTGGTAAATGTCTTCAAATATCCTGTGAACCTTGGGAGGTTGAGCTCTTGCTATCTAAGCTTAAACATGAAGGTTTATTCCTTCAAACTTGGTGTCGTAGTGAAGAGGAGGCGCAAAGGGTTTTAAAAATTGTGGAAAAATACGGGAGGGGGTGTTTCTAAATCGTTAGAATCAACCGTCATTGTAAGTTTAAATCTATTCTTCCAGCAGCTCCCCAGAGTCTCGTAACTATCAACTCTAACCCTTCAGGCTTCCTCTCAGAAAGCCATAGTTCAGAGTATAAGTGGGCTAAAGTTATATAATCTGAAACCTTCACCCTTCCCTTAAGTCTATTAAGGCCGACTTCAAGACATTTCCTTATAAATTCAAGGTCTTTAGGTAGAACGGTATCTTTTAAAGTTTCTAAAGCTGTTCTCCAGTTTTCAGCAATTTTCTCTAATCTTTCACTTCCAATCCTCTTAAAAATGGGCGTAGAGTATAAGACGTGTTTAAGAACATCTGAAACTTCTCCACGTCCGAATATTAACCTAGCTTTCAAAACAGCCTCGCTCTCCTTAGATAACGCCATCCACTTCTTCTCCCAATCTCCAGAGCCTTCAGCTATCTCCATAGACGCAAGTATTAAAGGTGTTAGGAATGAGAATAGACACTCTTCTCCATCGTCTCCCCAAGCCGTCACCATGAAACCTAATACGCCCTTTTCCTTGGCTGCTGTGAGGAAGTTTCTAAGGTTTGTAATAGCTACTTCGAAGTTCGGGTAAAATCTATCCCAGTTTGAAAACCCTGGGCAAACTATCTGTTCAAGCCCTCTATTCTTGAAGATGTCTATTTTCCTTCTAAAGTGGTCTATGGATTCTGGGCTGTAGTCCCAGTTGGCTATTATACTTTCCCTCCATATATCGCTTTGAAGCACTTCAGCCCACTTCTCCCTATCGCCAACTAAGTACATTCCAGATATCATGTCACCCCATAGTAGGGGAGTCTTTCCTCGGCTTCTAACGATTTCAACAAGCCTTCTATGGTGTTTCTCATATAGGCTTGGCCCCTCAAATCTCCACGTTTTATTTAAACTAGCTCCTCTTCCAAGCGCCCAAGTCTCATCTCCACCTATGTGCACATAATTTGAACGTGTAAGCTCTAGGGCGTCGCTTAAAAGTCTATATGCGAACTCTCTAGCTTCTTCGTTGCTGACGTCTAAACACCCCTCCATAGGCCTATGCCACTCGCTGAACCGTCTAAACTCAGGCATCGATAGTATATGCTCCATATGTCCACATAGTTCAAGTGATGGGAAAACTTCAACCCCCAACTTCTCACCGTAGTCGACTACTGCACTCCACTCTTCCTCTGTTAGCCTCCCCCTCGATACACCTATTTGAGGGTAGCTTTTCCAAGGAAATAAGTCCTCCACGTAAACTGCAAAATAGTTGTATTTAAGTAGGTAGAGCCATCTTATGATCGACTTAAACGTCTCAAGTTTAGGGACTCCCCCTCTAGCTATGTCTAAGTGGAACCCTCTAAATTTAAACGAGAACTCCTCCTCAATAGTGGCTTCCGGGATCTGCTCATCACCCTGAGTTATCAACTGTATGAGTGTAGCGTAGCATACCTTTTCATCCCCCCAAATTTCAACAACCCCCTCTTTGATTTTAACGCCAGTCCCATTGCGGTCGACTTTAACTATCCTCCATCCGCCTGTGGGTACTTTAAACTCTTCAGCTATAAACTTTGGAAAGTTTTCAAAACCGTCAAATTTAAACCATCTACCTGTGAACTCCAACTTCTTTGGTTCGGGAACTACATATACCTGCTTCACAAAATGATTATTTAACACCACACAATATAAGCGTTTGCTGTAAGCCGTCGATATTTAAAAATGAAAGGTGGGGCTAATCTACTTAGCAACTATCATGGTTAAAGTGCTTCTAACCTTATTTATCCTACGTATTTTCACAGTCACTATTTCCCTAAGCTCCTCCATAGAGTCGGCATGTGGGGGTTACATAACCCTTTCCACCCGAGCAACTATATCGTAAACTCCGTAAACGATGTACGCCTCTTTAACATTCTCCATATTCTTGAGAGCATTTAAGACCTCTTCTTCGGCCCCTATCTCAGAATTTATGAGTACAAATGCCTGAGGCATAAACTCTATCACCAAAATAATTATAACTTCGAAGATACTAAAAAGAGTTTTTCCTCAAAATCATGGGGGATTTCACTAATCTCTTATAGGGAAGACTTCTAGCTCGCCGATTATATTTAAAGATTTTCAGTTAAATTCAGCACATTATGACATAAGATTGAAAACAGAGGTTTTTCAAATCTAACTAGGCTGAATATTAAACAAGTTCAATTTTTCTAAGTCTAACTCCAAGTCTATCCAACGTATAACCGCAATTTCTACACTTCAATTTAAGAAGTTGTTTCGTCGTCGTCTTCGCCTTCCTCCTCTGTTCTGGGAATTTTTGACCACCATATCCATGAAGCTCCCATTCATGATGCCTAGCCCCACGACGTAGAGAGCTCTCTTTACCCTTACGGTATATTGACACTGTGTGCTCTGTCTTAGCATTACATTTAGGGCAATACGTATTAATGATTTTTGGGGCCTTCAAACTCTTAAACCTCCATTAAGTGGATGGATAAGGAATATATAAGCTTAGCTCCTCTTCAAGTATAAGCTGAGGGTTTTGAGCAGTCTACTATTAACCTCTGACGGAGAGCCGAAACCGTTGACGACAACCGCTTGACCGACAATCCCTCTAAAAGATATCTCAAGAAGCTTCTCTCTAACCTTTTTCAGAAAATCCAGTTTTTCATATTTGTCTTTCTCCCTAGCTCTTATCAAAGCCTCTTCCGCAGTTATATCAATGACTAGTATCAGGTCAGGCTTCTCTATATTCCTCTCAAATCTCAATATTCTCTCTTCAGATATCCCCCTAACTGTTTGATAGCATATGTTACTTTCAATCCACCTTCTAGCCAGTACGAAGTGGTTTCTACGGCTAAGCCAGCTTTTAACGGAATCATTGTACTGGGCTCTATCTAGGCTCCATAGAATCCACGCATACTCCTCTGAAATCTCTCCGCTTAATTTGACGTCAACTTCTCTGACCCCTAGATATGCCCCTACCAGCGACCCTAGGAGAGTTTCATAGCTGGGTAGAGATATAGATAATACTTCACCTTTAAGCTCGACTAAGAAGTCTCTTATGGATTTAACGTTCGGTTTTTTCTTGGGGTTGAAGCACTGCGTTTCTTTACCTGCTTTATCAATGCCTGTTACAACTATGAAGAAGCCTTTTCTAGAAATTTTAATTGGGTTTAAAAGCCCTCTTAAAGCCTTTAATAATTCATTTTTCAAATTTGCCGGAATCTCCATACATTTAACTTCCCTTTCAACTTCAACGTTGAAAACGTCATTTAAATCTACTAGCCGTTCAATTTTTCTAAGTGTTTCGTTGATCGTAGTTGCGTTGAAAATCAAATTTCAACCTCCAAATGTTACTAGGTTGAACATATATATGGCTGTTTTTCTAGTATATACTTCGGGTTTGAGTTTTGTCTCTTCGAAAGTACTGGGGCTTCATTAAAGACCCAATATATGGTTATATAAAGATTTCCGAGTCTGAGAAGTCAATCATAGATACTAAAGTCTTCCAGAGGCTTAGAAGGATAAGACAGTTAGCTGGTTCAGAGTACGTCTACCCCGCTGCAAACCACACTAGGTTTGAGCACAGCCTGGGAGTTATGTATCTGGCAGGCTTCTTCGGAGAAAATTCTATGATCGAGCTATCTGAGGAAGACCGCGAGCTTCTACGCGTAGCCGCTCTACTTCACGATGTAGGTCACGGCCCCTTCTCACACGTCTACGAGGGTTTATTGATGAAATACAAGGGTAAGACGCATGAAGATATGACTAAGTGGATAATAGAAGGCTCAGCGTTAACGGACGTTTTAAAAAACCTGTCATATGACGTTAAGAAGGTGGCTGCTTTAGCTGTGGGAGAACCCGTGGGCGATAAACCGTATTTAAGCCAGCTTATTAGAGGACCCGTAGATATCGATAAGATGGACTTCATAGTGAGGGATAACTACCATACGGGAGCGGGGTACGGGTTTGTAGATGTCTTCAGAATACTCTACACTATGGACGTTTTAAACGGTGAACTTGCTGTAGATGCAACGGCGATTTCCGCGCTTGAAACATTCATAGTGGCTAGAGTGGAGTCCTTTAGGTCTATATATTTTCACAAAACTTCAAGAGCGGTTCAAATAATGCTTCTTAAAGCTATGGATATGGCTAAAGACAGCATTGGACTTTTAGACTTCAATTCTCCTGAAGAATATCTAGTTATGGACGATTATAATGTTTGGACAGCCCTCATAAACTCTGAAGAGGCTAAGCAGATAATGAACGATATTGTGGAGCGTAGGCTTTTAAAATGCGTATATGAGAAGACGCTTTTCATGGAATCCTCCCTCGTGAGTTCTCTACTGATGAATGAATCCGTGAAAATTAAGCTTGAAGAGGAGATAGCTTCTGAAGCTAAAGTATCACGTGATGATGTTTTCATAGACTCCCCCAGCCTTCCATCAGTATCGCATCGTTATTCTTCAGGCTCTGATGTCATGGACATACCGTGTTTTAAGAGGGGTGAAAACGGTGAGAAAATCCCTCAAAGACTCGGTATGCTCTCTAGGCTTTTAGACGTAATGAGAAACGTTATGAATATAGTCAGGGTGTATTCTAAGGAGGAGTATAGGAAGCCCGTAGCTAAAGCCGCTGAGAGGATATTCGGTAAACCGACACTTTCAGACATCATTTCATATTAGCTTCGTCAAGTTTATATCATATTCAATCTTTAAAGTTAGAGGTACTCCTAATGATCGATCGTGAAGAAGCTCTGAAAATTTTAAGGAAACATGTTAGGAATGAGAACATAGTTAAACACTGTATCGCTGTTGAAGCGATCATACGTAAAATAGCTAAAGTTTTGGGTGAGGATGAACTCATTTGGGGTTTAACAGGACTTCTACATGACGTGGATTATGAACTTACTCAAAGAGAACCTGCTAAACATGGTTTAATAGCTGAAGCTCTTTTATGTGGAATGGTTCCTGAAGAGGTTTTGAATGCTATAAGAGCCCACAACTACGAGAATACTGGTTTTAAACCTAAATCTAAACTCGATAAGGCTTTAATAGCGGCTGATGCTACTTCAGGGTTACTAGTAGCATGTGCTCTAGTGATGCCTTCTAAGAAGATGCAGGAGGTCCAGCTTCAAACAGTTCTCAGAAAGTTTAAATCGAAAGACTTCGCAAGAGGTGTGAATAGAAGCCGTATAATGTTGTGCGAAGAGATAGGGTTAAGTTTAGAAAACTTCCTTAAAGAGGCTTTGGATGCGTTAAAAGAAGTTGCAACCCAGCTGGGGCTTTAAGTAAAAGAAAACGTCATCTTAAAAGTTAACTAGGTTTTCAGTTTACCGTAAGTATAAGCTTGAAAGCGGAAATTTCAAATCTTCATTTGCAGCATCTCATACGGCAACTTCTTTGATGCATTGATTTAAAGTCTCTAAAATACTTCTAAATTGCTTCTGGATATGCTCCTCCTCCAGATTTATAGATAGTAGAGTCATTAAACCAGTTTCAGAAGACGCCTTCTCAGCGAATACTCTAGCCTGAATGCTTCCCCTCCAGCCGAGTAATACTGTACTTCTGGAAGCCCCCTCCAATCCTATCATAGAAAATATGAGAGTTCCCAACTTGAAACCTTGCTCCGATATGAATACAAGTAGTGCATTATCAAACTTCTCTACGTAGATGTAGATTTTTAATCCATCTATATCCAGAACTCTTACGGAATGCTTTGGAATTTGCTCCACGTGGTGATTCTACATCAAACTCTATAATAACTATTAATAACTATTTTGTAAAATCAAACAAGCTGTATTTCAAGCCATATTCATCGCATATACGTTTAACTTTATCATGCAACGCCTTCAAATACTGCGAATTGGGTTTAAGTATAACGGGAAGTTTCTCGGCAAGCTTTGGCTTATACTCATCTAGAAAAGGTTTCATACAATTTAAAACCCATCTTCTAAGATTTAATTTATCCACTATAAGCTCGCTCTTCGTCTCGTAGGCGACTTCTATGACTTCACGTATACTCTCTTCTGAATCATTCAACTCAGGGATTATAGGTCCTAGGAAAAGCCAAGTCTCAACGCCTTCTTCAGAGAGTTTTCTCAACGCTTCAGCCCGCTCAGATGGTTTAGAAGCTCCAGGTTCTATCAATGAAGCTAGATAATCGTCCATGGTCGTGATGGTTAATCCAACGTCTAATTTCCCAAGCTTGATTAAATCTAAATCTCTAAGCACTAGTTTAGACTTTGTCTGTATTGAAACGTAGAAACCTCTTCTAATGAGAACCTCTAAACATCTTCTACTGAGTTTCATCGCCTCTTCAATAGGCTGATATGGGTCTGTAACAGTGCTTAAACCCACTACGCCTTTAGGTTTTCTTAAAACTTCTTTTGCAAGTGTTTCGATTAAACCCCTTTTAATTAGGACAAATTTTCCCCATTTTAGAGCTTTAGCTTCATCTCTGAGTGTGGCTTTAGCGTAGCAGTATATGCATCCGTGACCGCAACCGACATACGGGTTTAAACTATAGTCTAAGCCTGGAAGCATACTTTTTGAAAGAGCTGTTTTACATTTGATATATCCGTATTCTATGGGGATTTTGCTCACTCCTTTTCCTCAGGAGGAATTTGAGTTTGCTCTATCTTTTTAAGCTGACGCTTGTACATTTCGATTATTTCAGAGACTGTTGTAGAATCTTCGGGAGATTTATCATCTCTAAATTTTACAAGCCTTGGGAATCTTATGGCTAGGCCTGAGCCGGGTCTTATAGCATTCATACCGCAGGTGTGCATAGGACTTAAAGTAATTTCATCCCCTATCACTTCTAACACGACGGCTGGTGTAAACCAGTAGTCCGCCTTCATTATAGTTTTAACTCTAGGATGCGGTTCTCTTCTCAAGTAAGGTTTGAATATTTCTGGAAGCTTGGCTAAATCTTCATCTGTGAATCCACTACCCAGTTTACACACGGTTTCAAATACGTCTTCATCTGGGTTATATGCAGCCATGAGGAGGGCACCGTAGGTTCCAGCTCTCTTACCTTTACCCGCGAAAGCCCCAACAACCGTTAAGTCTACAGTATCCGTCATCTCAGACCTATAGCTTCTCTTCCACTTTATCCAAGCCCATCCCCTTTTACCAGCCTCGTAGAGGCTATGGGGGGATTTACACAGCAGTCCTTCACTACCTTCTTGAACGGCCTTGTGGAAAAACTTCTCAATTTCAGAAGCATCATCTGAAACGATATACTCTGCAAGCTTCACTTTCGTCGTTTCTTCAATAACTGTTTTAAGCCTCTCTCTACGTTCAAAGTAAGGTTTCATAGTTAAATCTTCTCCATTAACGTAAAGTAGATCAAATACAAAGTAGATAACGGGAATCTCTTCCATCATCTTCTCAACATCATATTTACGTCCCCTCCTATGTGCGACTACTTGGAAAGGTAGAAGTTCACCCGTATGTGCATCTACCGGGACGCATTCACCGTCTAAAATGGCCTCTCTAGCTTTAACAGCCTCTTTGAGAGCCTCAACTACGTCTGGAAACTGCTCAGTGAGGTTCTCTTGTCTTCTTGAGAAGAGTATCACTTCACCTGATGATACGTGAGCTTGAATTCTTAAACCGTCATACTTATACTCGGCGTAACACTTCCCACCTATTTTCTCTAAAATCTCTTCTATAGTTGAAAGCCTCTCAGCCAGCTGAGGCTTTATGGGTCTACCTATAGTCACTTTAAAGTTTTTAATGGCTTCAATACCTCCTTCCGCTAGTGTTTTAGCTACAAGCCCTATGTCACTGGATAAGTTGTAGGCTCTCTCTATAATCTCTCTGTAGTCTTTGCTTCCGCAGAAGGTTATGGCTAATGCATCTAGAATCGTCATATCGGCTATCCCGAGTCTAAGCCTTCCCTGAGCTATTCTGAGAATATACTTAGCTTCTTTGGGCTCGGCGTTTGTTAGGAGCCCTGCTAGGTATTTGATTTTAAGCTCCTGAGCACCCTTACCCGTAGCTCTACATATCTTCTCTAGGGTAGTGTAAACCTTATCGACTGTAAGAGGTTCTTTGAAGAAGAGGGCTCTAGATTTACGATTTAAGAATATGTTTTCACCAGTCTGACCGAGGTCGCCGGTCTTCTTCAAATCCTCAATTATAATTTCTTCCTTAACTCCCGTTGCCAGTGATAGAGCTTTTACAGCTAATTTTTCAGCCAAACCCAATTCTAAACCTATGAAAGGTGGATATATCTCTCCCAATGTTAGAAAGACTACTTTATCTATATCTTTGCTAGGTGTTTCTTTGAAGAGTGCTACTAGGATGTCCGTCATTTCGAGTCTTTTAGTAGTCGATTCGAGTTTTTCGAAAACCTCTGCAAGCTTTCTAAACAACATTTTCCTCATAAAGGGGAAAATTGCTTCAAGTTCTTAAACTTTAACAAGTAGCTCTTCGATAATTTAATCGTATCAAAATCGACTTTTTTTAACACGTTATTTTAAACAACACCTCTTAAAGTAAGCTTACCTAGTAGAAAATAGTTAAGACTTATCTTAAAGGATGCTATGCTTTAAAGTGAAATGGCCACTCCAGGGCTATCCAGTCTGAGCCGCGTTGAAAGACTTTCAACCGGGGTAGAGGCTTTAGATGCTCTACTTGCCGGTGGAATTCCAAGGGGTTTCCTAGTGGCTGTTACAGGTGAACCTGGTACTGGTAAAACAATACTCTGTATACACTTCATAGCTCAAGGGGTTAAAGCGGGGGATAAATGCATATACGTTACCACTGAAGAAGCAAGAGAATCGATAATGAGGCAGGCGGCACAGTTCGGTATAGACTTTAAAACAGCCATTGAATCGGATAAGTTGATAATCATAGACGCTTTAATGTCTACTGAAGACCCTTGGTCTCTTAAAACCCTAGATGTTGAAGAGCTTGTGAATAAGGTTGTTGAAGCTAAACGTAAGCTCAGCTACGGTAGAGCTAGGCTAGTATTAGATTCTATGTCCGCCTTCTGGCTAGATAAACCTGCTATGGCTAGAAGATACAGCTACTATATTAAAAAAGTCTTATCCAAGTGGGATTTTACAATATTAGCTACTTCTCAATACGCTGTTACGACAGCTGAAAGTTTCGGATGGGGTATTGAGCATGTAGCCGACGGTATAATAAGGTTTAGAAGAAGCGTCAGAGGAGGAGTTCTAAAACGGTATATTTTGATAGAGAAAATGAGGCATACCCCTCATAGCTTAAACCTATATGAAATAAGCATAGTTGACGGTAGAGGTTTAGTCATACTAGGTCCTACTGTAGAGAGGAGGGAGGATACAGTCCTCCCCAGGAGAGTAGTTAAAAAAGTTCTTAAAGCTAAGAAATCTAGGGAGGAGGAAATTCCATAAGGATCCAGTCACAGTAAACCACTCATAGCTGTAAGCCTATGCTCTCCTACATCATAGATGAACCGCAACGTCTCCAACAACCTAACGTCGCCTTAATGATCATAAGGTTTAAAGTTGAGAAACAGTTAGTAAAGTTTTTATACCTAGATATATTTTATACATAAATAGGGATCTTTTTGGAGAAAGAGGAAGAACACGATGTGATGGTTCCTAAAGGATATGGGCATCCGCATCACCATTGCCATCACCCTCATCCGCCTATACCTCCGGGACCGTTTATTGAATTTAAGGGGACTCCCCTTAGAGGGCTCCTCCATATGGCGATTTTAAGCATAGTCAAATCTAAGCCAACACATGGAGGCGAAATTCAGCAAACGTTGAAAGATAAATTTAATATAGACGTCCCAAAGCCTCTAGTCTACGGGCTTTTAAGAATTATGGAGCATCAGGGGCTTCTAACTTCAAATTGGGAGATTAAGGAAAGTGGACCTGCTAGACGCGTCTACACGATAACAGATGAAGGTTTAGAATATCTAACCACGACTTTAGATAGGCTTAAGAAAGCTAAGAACATCATAGAACAGATAATTGCTGAGCTCTCTAAATAACCCTCATACTTTTTTTGACATGCTTCATGGTAGTATTAGTAAAGAGTAGCGTAAACCATATATAGGAGTGCTGGTTTAAGAGATTAAGCTTCTGAAGGCAAATATCGTCTTCAAAGTGGATATAGTTGATTTGTCATTTCTAGAGTATTGCATACCCATCCATACCATAGTTAAATTTTCCCAGAAACTACTGTTATAACGACAACAGTAGCTTTTCATGCCCAGAGTGAACTTGCATTATTCAAGTCTGTCGTCATTAGCAGATTAACAGAATCCTGTCAATAAAAGAAAATAATCGGAAACCATTTAAATTTCCTACACAGTGTTGAACTACGGTCTCTCAGATTTAGCCTCCACACACTACGCTAAACTAGAAGTTATCAGGGAGATTTTAGCATTCTCAAGAGGTAGATGGATTGCTACATATTATACTAATGGATCTTTCCGTAGATATGGAGATTCTGGCACCCCTCTGACTTTGAGAAGGTTGGAAGACTTTGAAAGATTAAAGGCTTTTAAGGAGGCTATATTGAGAACTGTTTATGCCTCAGCTAGAGTTTACCGGAGAATTAACGTTAAAGAAGACGTCTATGATGATTACAACGTCGTCGCCTGCACCCCCTCATGGGATATAGACAACATACTTTCAAATTGGGAGATAACCATAAAGGCTGCTGAGATAATCGTGAGCTTTCTCAGAGACATGGGTGTTAAAGAATCCGTATTCGTCAAATGGTCTGGTGAAGGCTGTCATATTCACGTGCATGAAAAAGCCTTATCTAGGGAAGCTGCTTCAAAATTCAACCCCTTCGATGTAGCATACGCTGTAGTTGAGTATGTGATTTTGAAAACCTCCCCCCTTCTTGCGGAATTAACGAGTAGATCTCCAAGCTTAAAGGTTGAAAACCTTATGGACCCTCAGAGAGTTTTCACATGCCCTCTAAGTCTCCATAGAACACTTGATGTAGTATGCGTATGTATAGCTCCATCAGACCTCAGACATTTTAATCCAAGTTGGATAAATCCAACAGCTTTTAAACACTATGATAATTGGAAGTCTTTTAGGGAAGGAGAACTTGACCAATTAGCTGAAAAGGCGCTAACGGTTGTAGGATCATACCCGGCTAGAAGACGTAGAACTCGAAAACATCCACCTTTAGATAGACAGATAACCGATACGTTAGAAAGACTTAAAAAACTTTAAACTCTCTCCGCGTAAGCTATAACGTATGATAAGCTCCTTTACGTTCTATACTCCTACTAAAATAATATTCGGTAGAGGTAGGCTTCAGGAGCTTGGCAACTACGTAAGCCGATTAGGCGATAAGGTCTTACTTGTAACTGGTAGGACATTTGCAAGGAAATACGGATACATAGAGCTATTAACTTCTAATATGGAGAGTTCGGGTGTTAAAGTCTTCGTCTTTGATAAAGTCGAAGAAAACCCATCGATTGAAACGGTGGAATCAGGCTCATCCCTTGGTAGAAGTTTAAACGTCAACGTAGTGGTCGGTTTTGGAGGTGGAAGCGCTATGGATGCCGCTAAAGCCATAGCACTGTTATCTGCTAAAGGTGGAAGTGTAAGAGATTACGTTTACCCTTACGTTGTCGAGGATGAAATCCTCCCAATAATCGCAATACCTACAACCTGTGGAACTGGCAGTGAAGTCACAAGATATGCCCTTCTATCGGATTTAACGGTTAAGAGGAAAATCGTGGTCGCTGGCTATCCTCTCATTCCCAAAATCGCAATAATAGACCCAGATGTACTTAAACATCTGCCTGTAAGTTTAACTGTATATACGGCTTTAGATGCACTATCCCACTCCATTGAAGCCTACTGGTCTAAATCTTCTCAACCGCTTTCAGACATGTTTGCTTTAGAGTCTATAAAAATTATTTTAAGCGGTTTAAGAGAGGCTTCATATAATCCTGAGGCTCGCGATAGTTTACATTATGCAAGCCTTCTAGGAGGATTGGCTATAAACTGCGCTGGAACCACCGTTGTTCATGGGCTGGGCTACTACCTCACAATACACCATGGAATCCACCACGGCTTAGCCAACTCGATATTCCTACCGTTAGCAGTGAAGTTCAACGCCTCCGCATTACCGGATAAAATCCTACGACTTGTAGACCATTTGGGTTTTAAATATGAGGACTTTAATGAAGCGGTAAATAAACTGGTTGAAGAAATCGTTAAACTTGAAACTGAGCTTAAGGTTCCTACAAACCTTAGAAGTCTCGGTGTTGGAGAAGATGAGGTAGACGCCTTCATAGCCAATACTATGCAGTATAGACGTAACCTTGAAAATAACCCTAGAGCAGTATCCGAGGAAGATGTACGTAGGTTTTTCATGGATGCTTTTTAGAAACTTTAAATATCAGTCATATATCTCAATCTAGTTGCTGAGCCATTATGGTTCAAAAAGCCAGAATAAAACTCGCATCTACAGATTTGAAAAAGCTAGAAGAAGTTTGCAGTGAGATTAAAGATATAGCTGAGAAAACAGGCGTTAAAGTGTCAGGCCCTATATTTCTTCCAACTAAGAAGCTTAAAGTTGTTACACGTAAGTCTCCATGTGGAGAGGGGAGTGAAACGTTCGATAAATGGGTCATGAAGATTCATAAACGGCTCTTCTACATAACAGCTGATGAGAGATTTGTTCGAAGACTTATGAGAGTTAGAATACCGGATGATGTATACGTAGAGGTACGTATCTCGTAAATTCTATGTCCTAAGCCTTAAATAATATTATATCTTCATCTTCTTTTGGTAAATTGTGGTAGCTAAAGTTTACTTCAGCTCTTCTAGAGCTAAGAGGGAGGAGGAATCTCTAGTACATAAGATTAAACGGATTTTTAGAGAAGCGGAATTAGATTCTACAATCGGTAGGGGAGATGTCGTAGCAATTAAAATCCACATAGGTGAAAGGTACGGCCACACCTATGTAAGACCTAAACACGTGAGGGCAGTCGTAGAATTAGTTAAGGAGCTTGGTGCTTCACCTTTTGTAACGGATACAACTGGTTTAGACTTGACATCAAGTCGAGGGAATGCGTTAAAGTGCATTGAAGTGGCAACACTTAACGGTTTAACTAATGAGACAATCGGCGCGCCTATAATAATAGCAGATGGCTTAAAAGGCCTTGAAGGGGTTAAAGTGAAAGTTAACGGTCTAGTTTTGAAGGAGATATACTTACCTCCGGTTTTAGCAGAAGCAGACGCTTTAATATCGTTAGCCCACGTTAAAGGGCATCCTAGAACCGGGTTAGGTGGAGCTATAAAAAACATAGCCGTTGGTTGCGTCAATAAGACCACTAAGGCTCTAATACATTTGAAGGACCCTCCCTATGTTAAAGAAGATAGGTGTAATGGTTGTAGTCTATGCGTTAAATTCTGCCCAAAGGGTGCTATTTCTATAGTAAACGGTAAAGCGGTCATAGACCATGAAAATTGTCTATTGGGGTGTGGATGCTGGAGTATATGTCCTGAAGGCGCCATTTCAGGTTTTCGTGAAAGACACAGGGCTCAAGTAGAGTTTGGTCTCGCCGTAGCAGATGCAGCATATGGAGTGGTTAAATATTTTACGCCTGACAAAGTCGGTTTCATAAATTTAGCATATGATATAACTCCACATTGTGATTGTTTCACATATAGTGATATTCCCATGGTTCCAGACCTAGGGGTTTTAGCCTCAAAAGATCCTGTAGCGATAGATAAGGCATCTATAGACCTTATTAGAGATTCTCCTGGAATACCAGGCTCGGCGGCTGAAGAATTGAAAATCATGAATATAGGAGTGGATAAATTCAATCAGATAAACCTCTGGGAGCCGTTGAACTTCGCCCGTAAAGATGGAGAACCAGTCCCCTACATAGTGTTGGAGGCGTCTTCAAAGCTTGGATTAGGTAGTCTTCAGTATGACCTAATCCGCGTATAACTTTAGGAAAATTTTTCACATCTATTTATTCAATATTTTAACGGTACCCCTTTATGAAGTACGTTGTTAAACCAATACCAGAATCTGGTATACCTCTAGGAGGTATAGGGACTGGTAGTTTTGAGATAAGACTTGATGGAAAGTTTTATGAATGGCAAATATTCAATAATAAGCCTTGGCGTTGTGGTGGTGCACCTTGGGAGGACGGTAAGGAAGAGTATATGGACCTAAACGGTTTATTTTTTGCAATAAGGTGGAAGTTTGAAAACGACGAGTCTCTAATACGTCTTTTAAGGTTTGGATATTTGGATATGTAGTGTCGAGCTTGGATATGACCTATATACGCTCTCATAAGGTTAAGGTGGAAATTTTAGTTGCTGGGAGAAACGTTGAGGCTTACATAGAACCTAAGGAGAACAACCTCATTGAGATAATCTAAGGAAACTATTTCGTTAACTCCTGAAAGGACTATTACGGTAACGCTCTACTTCTAAAAATCCATTATTTTTCCCACTTCGTAAATAAAAAAGGGTGTTCACTGTCACTTCTTGGAAACCCATTTTTTGCATATGTTTACGCCTTCTACTGCGTCTCTTCCGTATGCGTCTGCACCTATTTGTCTTGCGTATTCTTCTGTTAATGGTGCTCCTCCAACTATCACTTTAACTTTATCTCTCAACCCCGCTTGTTCTAGGGCTTTTATGACCTTAGCCATGTTAACCATTGTCGTCGTCAGCAGCGCCGACATGGCTACTATGTCAGGCTTATACTGTTTAACGGCTTCTACGAACTTCTCGGCAGACACGTCTACGCCTAAGTCTATAACCTCGAATCCCGAAGCAGTCAGAAGCGTTATCACTACGTTTTTACCTATATCGTGTAGATCGCCTTCAACAGTACCTATGACGACCCTTCCTATGTGCTTCATATCGCCCGCCTTCATATAGGGTTCTAAAACCGATAAACCCTCTTTCATAGTCTCACCAGCCATTATAAGCTCAGCTAAGAAATACTCACCAGCCTCATACTTCTGACCGACAATCTCCATACCCTTAGCCATACCATCCATAATAGCCTCGTAAGGCGTAATGCCGACGTCTAAAGCCTCCTTAGCAGCCTTCTTAACACCATCAATATCCAAGTTCACAATACAATCCCTAAGCCTAGCCAAAACCTCTTGCTTGCTCATAAACTCACCCAAACTGAAATATTCAAATCCAGATATAAATTTACTCCTTTCAAGTTTTAAACAGACCGTAGTATGTCGAAATTAGGTCGCATTTAAACCTTAGTCGGTGATGATGAAAACCATGGGCTTATTCACATTTTTAGAGTAAATATCCTAAAGTTTTTAACTAGTTTCTTAATGAAAAGACTTAAATACAGCTTTAGTTTTCGAATTCTCTGAAACATAGAGGCGTATAAGTAGATGGTGGAGGAGTGGAAGCGGCTTCTCTCAGAGTGTATAACTCATCCAAAACAACTTCTTAGCAGGTTTAAAATTGATGTAGAGCCCTTGGAGGCTGTTGTAGCGAAATACCCGATGAAAATATCAAGGTACTACTTTAACTTAATAGAAGAGGTTGACGATCCAATATGGAAGCAGTGTGTTCCAAGTCCTTTAGAGCTTCAAGATGCCTATGGTGTTGAAGACCCGCTGAATGAGGAAGCCGATAGTCCAATACCTGGGCTTGTTCATAGATACCCAGACCGAGTTCTCATGTGCGTTTCAGAGAATTGTGCAACCTACTGTAGATTCTGTACGAGGAAGAGAATGGTGGGTAAATCTACGCTTAATCCATCCTTAGACTTATACTTGAAACAGATCGAGTATGTTAGAAATAATCCATCTATTAGAGATGTTCTGCTTTCAGGTGGCGACCCGTTAATGTTGTCAGATGATAGGATAGAATTTCTACTTCGAAAGTTACGGGCTATTCCACACGTCGAAATACTGAGGATAGGCTCTAGGGTTCCGTGTACTTTCCCGCAGAGGGTCACAGAAAAATTATGCAATATAATTAAAAAGTATCATCCAGTTTATGTAAACGTCCACTTCAATCACCCGCGTGAAATAACAGAGGAGAGTGAGAGAGCCTGTGGTCTTCTTGCAGACGCAGGGGCTCCTCTAGGGAATCAATCAGTCCTCTTAAGAGGGGTTAATGATGACCCGAAGATTACGAAGGAGCTCGTCCAAAAGCTTTTAAAAATTCGCGTTAGACCGTACTACCTCTTCCAAATGGATTTGGTCAAGGGAACCTACCACTTTAGAACTAGGGTGGAGACTGGGATTAAGATAATAGAAGCCTTAGTAGGCTATACTTCTGGTTTAGCTGTACCACGTTACGTCATAGACGCTCCAGGTGGAGGTGGAAAGATTCCACTTCAGCCTAACTATGTGATAAGTATGGATGATGATAAAGTTGTACTTAGAAACTACGAAGGTAAAATCTACGTATACCCCCAACCGCGTGAAAATGAAATATCCGTGAGGGGATTACCCTCTTATGGCCCTCAGAGTAGGGTTAACGTATAACCTCAGAAAAGAGATTACTCCAGAATTGCCTGAAGACTTTTACGTTGAATTCGATGAGGAGACTACGGTATCAGCCATAGCTGAAGCCTTAGAGATGGGTGGATGTGATGTTGTTAGAATAGAAGCTGATGAAGAGGCCTACTTTAAACTGAAGACTTTAAAACTCAATATAGTGTTTAATATAGCCGAGGGTTTACGTGGAGAAAGCCGCGAATCTCATATTCCGGCAATGCTTGAAATGTTGAATATACCTTACACTGGGTCGGGCCCGGAGACTTTAGCCATAGCTTTGAATAAAGCTTTAACCAATTGGGTTCTGAAGGCCAATGGTATACCATCTACAAACTTCCAAGTCTTTAAGAGAGCTGACGATAAGTTGCGTAAAAACCTCAAATTTCCACTCATTGTAAAGCCTTTAGCAGAAGGCTCCAGTAAGGGTGTTAGAAACGATTCTCTAGTTAAGGATGAAGACTCTCTTAGAAGGAAGGTTTCTTGGCTTATAAAAACTTATAAGCAACCAGCTTTAGTCGAGGAGTTTCTACCGGGTAGGGAGTTTACGGTAGGTTTAATAGGGAATGAAAAACCCGTAGTGCTACCGATTATTGAAATACTCGTTGATAAACTGCCGGAGGGCGCTAACCCGATATACTCCTATGAAGCTAAATGGGTTTGGGATACGCCCGTTAAACCTCTAGAGATATTTCAATGCCCCGCAAGCTTAACTAGAGAACTTGAAGAGAGAATTAAGCGAATCGCCGTAAAGACGTTTAAAGTTTTGAACTGTCGCGACCTCTGTAGGATAGATATGAGGTTGGATGAAAACGGTATGCCGCATGTATTAGAAGTGAACCCGCTACCTGGGTTGATCCCAGACCCCAAAGCCCACTCATGTCTACCTGAAGCAGCTAGAGCCGCTGGCTTCACCTATAATCAGCTTATCTGCACAATACTATGGCAGGCTCTCAAGAGATACGGTATGCAGAGCCTTTTTAAGAACCTAGACTTAGTAAAGATACTCTAAAAACTAAACTATTCATCTAAAGCTTGAAATACGGTAGAACTTTGACGCTAAAGGTCTGTGGGAAAAATAAAAGGAAGGTGGAAGTTCTTCCAGTCTATTTGGTAGGAAATATACGAATATGTTCCCTACTATTGTTAGTAAAGCTGTTATTATGATGACACAAGCCAATACAGGTATTGTTATTTTTACCTCTTCTATACGTTCACCCGGCATTTTCCATTAATAAAGATTTTCCCCTCAGACGTATATGAGCTTTCATTTCCTCCTTAGAATTTTCAACGTGAAGGCGTAATCGCAGGGTTTCCTGGTAGGCATTTTTACCCTCAAACCATTTTCATCGCGAGTCCACTCTAGCTTCTCCTCAGACCCGAGTAGCTGTATACTTTCGACATCATAGTTGTAAAGTCTTAAGTTTGTGCTGAGCGACTGAATGACTGCTTCATTACAGGGCCAGTCTAAAACAATAGCGTAAAGTACATCACCCTTAGTTGTAAAACGTACATCTCTACCAGTGAAGGGTGGGTGCTTCTCTTCTCTAAACTCTCCACCAACTTCTCTAGTCGGCCCCTCTCCATAGACTCTCCACGGTCTAGAGCCATATATGGCTTCTCCGTTTATACTCAACCATCGGCCGATGCTCTGTAAGATTTGCCGTTGCTCTTCCGGAATAGTTCCATCAGGTTTAGGAGCTATATTTAGGAGTAGGCAACCGTTTTTACTCACTATGTCTACTAAATCATCTACTATTGAATCCGTAGATTTATACTCATGGTCTTTTATGTAGCCCCACGACTTCCTACAGACCGATGTATCGGTCTGCCAGAATAACGGATATATATCGTCGAGCTTACCCCTTTCAACATCTAACACTGCAACACCGTCTGGGAAAGCTTTATGCTTATAGTTTATCACCACGTCAACGCCCCATTGTCTCGCCCGATTATAATAGTAGGTGGCAAACCTCCTTAGATATGGTTCAAACGCAGGCTGTTCGATCCACCAGTCGAACCAGAATATTTGCGGTTTATACTTATCTACGAGTTCGCAGGCCCGCTTAAGCCAATCGTTTAAAAACGCTTCATCTGGTTGCGTATTGTGAGGGCGTGCTGGTCCGTAAAAGTCGAAGAACCGTGGGTCTCTGACGTCTGATTCAAACTCCATACCCCCTTCGAAAAACCACCAGTGTTCAGCGCGATGATATGAAACGCCGAAGAATAACCCCTCCTCTCTGACTGCTTCAGCCAGCTCGCCCACTACGTCCCGCTTAGGGCCTATTCTAGCCGCACACCACCTAGTGTAGCTACAGTCGTACATGGCGAAGCCGTCGTGATGTTCAGCGACGATTACAACATACTTGGCTCCTGCTTCCCTGAATAGTTTCGCCCAATCCTTAGGATTCCATCTTTCAGCCGTAAACATGGGTATGAAGTCCTTGTAGCCGAATTTATCATGTGGTCCGTAGTTCTCTAGGTGATGCTTGTACGCCGAGCTATTCCTTATATACATGTTCCTAGGATACCAT